>Ga0131853_10000310_pt1 | contig 88248 bp, 37 predicted proteins | sample TergutLab28metaG_FD_92764 | JGI IMG/M metagenome (GOLD analysis project Ga0131853, IMG submission 92764) | Labiotermes labralis P1 segment gut microbial communities from Petit-Saut dam, French Guiana - Lab288 P1 (version 2) (version 2) | ecosystem: Host-associated > Arthropoda: Insects >...
AGAAAAATGATCTCCTGATGATGAGCTTCCCGAAAGCTCGAAACATGTAGAGAACGAATGACGACTACCCATGAAAATAAAGGATAGTCCACAAGTGACATCGTGTTGGTTATTTTTTAAACAGTGAAATCATTTGTCGAATTCTCTGCTGCATTAATATTTCGATAGTGACTTTGACTGAGTTGTAGTATGTGTTAATAATTGTATCATATATGATTTCTGTGATGAAAGATCTAATTATTATTATTATTATTATTTAGGTGGATTGCTGCTTTTCTGCCAGTTTGCACATACTCTACAATTTGGAAGAATATAGAAACATTTACACACAGAATTGCACCTGAAGCTGCTGATCACATTTAAAATCTAATTTTTTTTTTTGTTACAAGTGTGTCATTGTGTCATAATATGATTTTAGTGTTTAAAGTTGTCAGAAATTGAAATAACAACAAACCTTTTATATCATTAAATCAGAATATTGGACATTCCAGAGTAAAATACAAAAAGGGTGAAAATGTATATAGTTTGCATTAAAATAGTATTTTTATGGTAGCACCCATTAGGTGTACAATATTTTGTATTCTTGCATGTCATCATGATTGTAAATTTACTGAGTCAAAGTCAGATACTCTTAAATTTTGAAAATGAACACGATGTTATTAATTGTGAAAATATAGAAAATTTTGCACGACCCCAACAAATCTGTTCTTAAACTGTGTTGTTGCTGACTGAAGGGTTTTGGAATTACTCTTTGGCTTCCTCAGGAGTATCAGAACAATTCCAAAGATTTTGTCGACTTTATGCCATGCTTATGTTGATGGCATACTGTAACTACAGCAGGAAGTGTGTGTTCCATGGTATGATACCTGTGTGTGGTTGTGTGTAGAATTATGCGACTTCTTACAGAATATCAGAACAACTCCAAAGATTTTGTTGACTTTGTGCCATGCTTACCTCTGTTGGCAGCAGCTGGCTGTTACTTCAGCAGCAAGTGTGTTTCAGTATAACTGTGAATTATGTGTATGGCCAGTTTACTGAGCACGTTATGATGCCACAAACTACATGAGAGATTTGGTGTTTGGTCAAAAAAGGCCATTTCATTTGAGGAGATGTTTTGCATTGAGTTCCAGAATGAATGGGTGGCCTGAGGGATTGGAGTCACAACAGAGCATGGGTTTCAATGCCATTGTCCCAAAGATACAGTTTTAACTGAAGGGCAAAACCAAATTATAAATAAATCTTGTGTTACATGGACTCAGCAGTTGCTACACCACACAGTGGGTGAATCTGTCTTGCAATGTGCATACATAGCATGAAGCATTGCTGAATCATAACCACAAAGGGACATTAGTCCTTGGAATCATTCCTGTGCAGAATTTGAGTTATCCAACTGTAGCAGCTTTGAATCCTGAGGATAATATAACCAGCCCCCCCCCCCACAAAGAAATAGATGCTCAGTATGACGTCTACTTCCAGAGAACCCTATTTCATCTCGAAACTTTAATTTGTTGAAAAACACCTACTTTTCACAACTTAATGGAATTCAATTAAATTTTACTGACCTTCATGTCCTTACTGAGGAGATATGCAGTGGCGCAGTTGGTTGAGGCACTGCGCTACAAACTGGAAGGTAACGGGTTCGAGTACCAGGAATATTTCCTGAGGGGTAAAGCAGGCCGGTGCATAGGGCTGACAACCTTACCACCTTCATGCGCTGATTGTCTTGAAATCTGGGAGCCTCATCCTCCTGGAAACCCTGAGGGCCTGTCCAGGCCTGTAGTGGGATTCCTTTTTTATGGTGATATTGTAATGGGAGGGCATGGAGCAAGGGACAACTATACATTATGTTGATAACTTCACAACTAAACTTGAAACTGTTGTGGATGAAGACAAATGTTTGATGTTACGTGAGATATCATCCTGTTATGTCTGCTGCTTGAGGTGGCAATGTATCAAATATTAAACTACATTTAATGAAATGAAGAAAACAAGTTTGTGGTAATTACACAGTATTCATAGAATGAAACTGAGAATGTGTTTTGCGCATGTTCGTTTATGTTGTACAAACAGCTAAACTTTTTGTTTAAAAAACGGTTTTGGTTTGCATTTACAGTTCACTTATTTTAAATTGAGCTAGTTCAGCAAAGAAGCTATATGTTGAGGTGTGTTTACAAAATTTCAACACGTGACTGTTAGCTTTGGTGTGTGCCATCAGCCAGTTAGCTTCGCCATGTCTGCCCATCTGTCCATCTATCAGCGTGGAACAACTCGGCTCCCATTGTACAGATTTTCAGGAAATTCAACATTTGCATATTTTTAGAAAATCTTTTGAGAAAATACAATTTTTATTAAAATCTGACAAGAATAACATTTACTTCACATGAAGACCTGTGTACATTATTTATGACAGTACCTTGCTTCACTGCTCTTTAGAAATGTTTCAGATAAAATTTGTATGCAAATTAAAACAAATATTTTATGCTTAATAACCTTTTTCCAAACATCTTGCTTTTATTTTTGACATAGTGTGGAAAAATATGGCAGAGCTAGCCAGGACACAGGTGACATATTATGGCACATGAGCTGTGTATGCTTAATAACTAAGGCTACAGACATGCACTCAGAATATGTTATACTTGTTGATTTTCCACAGCAACAGTCGTTACATGAATGCACCCAGATGTTACACACATATATATATATATATATATATATATATATATACATTGCCTGTCTTGTTTTAAAATGAGGTTATGGAGGTCTGAGGTAGGGGGTGTCAGAAACGTAATATGCAAAATTAATCCCTGTAGTAATATGATATTCTGATTAAATGGAAGTACTCATAATGTGATGTAGATGATCATAATTCAGTATATGTAGTTATTACCTAGTGTTCCTCCTCACATCAAGGTTGTCAGAAATTCAGTCACCATGCATGAGGTAAAGGAACTGTTAGTGGTTATAAAAATATCGTTACGAAGCGCAGTGTGAAGTTATGGCTGGGTGATATTTTGTTATATGGCTAGAAGTTTGGTGTTGTATTTATCGAGCCATGGATGGGAATGATCATAAATGTGCACAGAATTGTAGTGGAAACTGGATGGGACTACGTGAAACACCTATTTGTAGATGGAATGACAATATTAACCCTTCAAACACTGAATTAAGTCCCATCTGCCATTTGCTGGTATTATTGGGAGCTCACCATATTCTCCACATTAGCAGCGTAAGGGTTAAGATATTTCTTAATGTTTATCATCTAGGAATATGAAATTTATAAATCGGTGTTACTATGTGGCTGGTGGCCTAATTTTTCATTTCAGGTAACATTATTATTGGTGGAGAAATGCAACACTTGTCAAACTATAAGTGTCACTGTAGTAGTTGTCTGTGGAGCAATAATAAAACAAGACAGACAATGTACATATAACATTAACACTGAGGCATGATTGCATAAAATTTGTTGCTGTGGAAAAGCAGTATGTACTAAATATTCTGAGTGTGTGTTTGTAGTCTTAGTTAACTGGCATGAAAACTGATGCACCATATTATATGCAGTAGCTGCTAAAAGTTCCTGGAATTCACTAGCGTAATTTACAGGAATTGTGGCTGTGAATAAAGGAATGTACATTGACATCCTTCATTCCCTTAGTATGCAGTCAGAAGGAAAACACATTGAAACATTGAGAACCAGCAGTTGGTTTCTCCTACATGACAATGATTCAGCACACCTGTCGATTTTGATCAAGGATTTTTTAGCAAAGAACAATGTGACAGCACTGGAGCATCCTCCATACTCTACTGACCTGGCTCCAGCTGAATTTTCTCTCTTCCTACAACTGAAATCAGCATTGAAGGGATGGGGTTTTTTATGATGCTACTGACATCATTAAGAATTCGACAGAAGAGCTGAAAAGGCTTTCACAAAATGGCTTCCAGGAATGTTTCCAACACCTTTACAGTCGCTGCTTTTAATGAAATGTAGCTTACATGATTGTGCTGTTGTGTATTCCTCAGAAATAGGGTGATACTGGGAACATTTTTAAGCTACCACATATTATTGTATGTGGCCTATATGGCTCTACAGCATTTTTCCACATTATCTCATAAATGGCACAATTTTCGGAAAGAAATTTTTAACATTAAGTGTGTGTTTGGTTTTTTGTACAACTGTCTGAAATATTTCTCATTCTAAGAAAAATTCAGCAAGATGCTTTCTTAAAGTACATGCATCTTCATGTAAAGCAACTGTTATTCTTGTCAGATTTTAATGAAACTTGAATCTTCTTGACAGATTTTTGAAAAATAGTCAGGCATTAATTTTCATGAAAATTCATCCATTGGGAGCTATGTTGTTCCATGCTGATGGACAGACAGACATGATGAAGCTAATAGATGTTTCTCGCAATTTTGTAAAAACGCCCACATACAGGGAGTATGTTCATGGCAAACACTACAGTGTGAAGTGAGAGAAAACCAACAAGATGCAACAGTTTGATGTGTATTATCAATACTTTCTCAACATGTTTCGGGCATCATTATGCCCATCTTCAGTAGAACAAGACATGTGTTACTGCACGTGGTGTGCTGCGCTGGTTCTGCTGGATGTGGTTAGTAGCGGTTGTGGGGCGCTGCGTTGTAGGGTTCGAGCACTGTGAAGGTTACTTTTCGAACCAAAACCTAAAACTACAGTGTGAATCTGCCAGTAGACATGAGTTGTAATGAGCAGTCTTTCCATGTGAGGGTGATTGTGGTGTGGTCCAACAGTCACTCTGGCACACAGTCCTTCAGAAATCACCAAAATGTCATGATGCAAACACAATGTCATGACATAGTGTGTTGTGGGTGCGGATATGTTGGCTTGGACTTGTTTTTGTAGACATTTATCTAGTACTGCACATCCAGTTTTACATCATATATGACTGATGTCATTTAGTGTAAATGAAAGATTCTGGGAATAGTTTTTTAAAATAATGTTTGTTATTTGATTTTCAGCATCTTAGAGCAATAAATATAATAATTTACCTTCATGTAGGTTTTTTTTTCAGGACTCACTATGTTTGCCAACATGATTCTGGTATAATTTTTTTCAAGCAATTGTGGAGTTACAATGCAGCTGAATGTAAGATATTGGTAACTTCTGCCATTGACTAGGAATCTTGATGTATCAATTAATTGCTTTTCTGAAATGACTGGCTGCCAATTGTAAATATGCTTCTTTTCAAATACAACTCCAGGCAATGCAGTAGCCTGTCACTGTGTAGGCATCAGTTCAATCCCAGGCCAGTCCATGTGGGATTGATGTTGGACAGATTGGCACTGGGACAGGTTTTTCTCTGTGTGTGTCATGCTCCATACTTATTCATTTATCTATGCCTGCTGTTGTATTAGCAATTACAGCATTGTTACATAGCACACTTAATATTATGAATCCCACTAGCTAGTTATTTAATGATGCCACTTTCACGTGCAGTATTAGTGCAAGTCGTGGACCTCATTATCTTATCTGACAAAAATACCTACTCTCTATATTCTATGTAGTGCTGTATTGAATAGATGGTGGGTTTGGGGGTCTTGGTAGAGCTGGATTTTCTTCCTTGCAGATATTCATAGATATGGATGTCATGAGTTGCTGTTGGGAGGTATGAAGTGCATACACAAATGTACCTTTTGATGTACAATATATCAAGCAGGAAGTTCTTTTTGCAGGAATGGTGATAAATCCTTAGTCTGACCAGGAAGGAAACAAGCTACATTCCCCGCATTTTATGGAACTTGGTGGTTCATTACCACATTCACAAGAGTTCACCACCTGTCCCTAACCTAGCCAAATCAATCCATTCCTCTGCCCATCACACTTTTGACAGGCCCAGCTTGTTTCCTTCCTGGTCGGGCTAAGGACTTATCAGCACCCCGGGTACTGTTCTGTATGGATTAATGTGCCACAGTTCAGCACTTGACATGAAACTGTTACAATTGACAATTTTGTAACTTTGTGATAATTTTTCTGAACACCTGATCAATGTAATGTATTGCCACTCTCTGAAGTTTTCGTAAATGTTTGTCCGTGAGCACAAGTTTTTAAATATATTTTTAACAAGATCTAAATTTCGTAGGGAATTATGTCGTGTAGCATCTTTCTAGTTCCAGGATTATACATCCCGAATGTCCTGCGTGCATTTTGCCAATTATTTGTTCTGGGATTTTAGCCATATGAGCTGATGACATTTTTATTCATATGTTCATATGATCCGATTTCAGCAAGCCCACATGCCACTGGTATAATTCAGACGCAGCCTTAGTTTCATTACCTATCGAAGTTAAATATAGAGGCAGTGTTACATGGACTTCTGCATTGTATTCGTCATGTAGACGTGCAGTCGATAAGCACAGCTAAGTGTGGTATCGGAACTCTGTGCAGTCAGGCATGTCTGGTTATGAATTTTTAATTTTTGAAGTTGGTAATGGAATGTGTCAGTGGCGTTTTGTTCTGGTAGTTGACACATGCGTTCTGTTTCTTTGGCGAGGGGGTTCAATGGTTCGGTTTGCGGTCTTCGCTCCTCTGGGATATTACACAACGCGGGTTGTCAGTTGGCTACAGAGGTTTCGGGACAACATTGATCTCGTCTTGAAGGGTGAAGAAAACTGCTTGACCCTTGACAGTGGGACCGATATATCATTCCGAAACATCGTCAGTTACCAACATACGCTGCGTAACATCCCAGAAGAGCTAAGATATTAACTGCACCACGACGGAAGCCTGAAACGCATGATTTGACATTCTTTGTGCGTTGGCGTGCCGCATGCTTTAAATTTTTAGGCACGTTCGTAAAATTGCGAAAAGCGACTATTAGCTTTATCACGTCTGTCCGCCTGTCCGTCCGCATGGAACAACTCGGCACCTACCGGGCAGTTTTTCATGAAACTTCATATTTGAGTATTTTTCGAAAATCTGTGGAGAAAATTCAAGTTTCATCGTAATCGGACGAGAATAACGTGTACTTTACGTGAAGACCAATACACATATTTGATCATATCTAGCTCAGTTCTTCTTAGAATGAGAAATATTTCGAATAAAATTTGTAAAGAAAAACAAAACACACGTTTCGTTTTCAATAACTTTTTTTTTTTCGAAAATCCTGCCGTTTGTGAGATAATGTGGAAAAATTTCGTAAGACCTGGCAGGCCACAGATGACAATATGGGGCATGCGCATTGCATGCTGGATACCTAAGACTACAAACACACTCAGAATACGCAATACTTACTGCTTTTCCACTGCAATAATGGCTGTACGAAAGCGCCTCGGTGTTATGGTACATTGCCTTTCTTACACTACGTTTAGGAAATGATAATTACGATTGTCTTTTGGGTCGGTGTTCGTGAGTCCCGCTTGAACTGCAGTATTTACATTATAGCCATACTCTAAGCCTGTTAATGAATTTACATGACTGAGGATGCAGCAGGTTTATTTGCAACGTTCGAGCCTATCTACCAAACAACACAGCGTCATACCCCAGAATAGCGTAATTGTGAAAAGAGTTATATGGAAAATCCAGTTAGTTTTATAACGTAATTCAGTACATTTCATGACAACTGGTAAGCTTGAGAGCAATGAGAGTGGAAAATACGCATGGAATGTTCAGAAAATATTTATACGCTGAAATGTTATTTAATAATATTTCGAACATGGACTTATTTTGCGGCAAATAATGCAGCAAGTTCGTTCCAGCTTTGGACCTTCTGCCGTGCATTCGGGAGGTGCCTGGTTCGAATCTCGGCTGGTAAATCGACTGTCCTGATTTTAGAGGTTTTGTGCTTTTCCTTGGCATGTTTAAGTACCTAACGAAATAATACCTTGAATTAGGGTATGGCAACTTTCTGCCACATCTGTCCAATTGATTTATTGCCTTCCACTTGCCGGACGATGTGCCACGTGATTTAAATTACGACACCGTGATGTAACCGTTAAGTATGGCACAGACCAATAAGAATATTTGCATTACATTTAATTAATGGCAGCGTGCACCGTTAGAAAAATTTGGACCAAAACGAAATTTTCCCGACACAGTTCTAGCAAACATTTCGTACTCAGTTCCGCCAAATGGTGCGGGCGTTGTGACGTATGTATGGCAGGAAGTCTGCCCATAAGCTGTTAATTAATTTTATGAGCTCCTCGACACAGGTTTTTCTTGGTTTCCCTTTGTCTATAAGAAAATGCTGAGATGGTTCCCAAGATTTCAAGTTGCTACTGCATGCTTCTCATGTAGCCCTCCCCGACTTAAATTTATTAGTAACCAATTTTATATTTTGTATAAATGTAAAATAAACACTGCCACCGGGTGACAACCCAATTGCAGTTAATAAATATTATTATTATTATATAAATATATATATATATACATATAACGCCTAACGACGTAACGAGAGGACGAAAGGAGTAAAAGAAAAGATTGCCTGTTATGAGGTGAATGAATTTTTACGAGAATAATGGTGGTGTATTTGTACAAGAAAAAACCAAGTAATGGTCTTTACCAACATAAAATTTAACACTTCTTGCCTGCAGAACAAATTATATAACTTCCACTGACGTCTCGTGTTTCCCTAAACATAATCGCGACCAACTAGTTGCAGATTTATGAATTCCTTCACCACTGACCCCGTGTTACTGGAGTCGCCCTGCCTCAAGTTTGCTGACAGCAGTGTGTTATGTCCTTACCTTGAGCAAAGCACGCGCCGTCACGATGTTCAGAAATCGCAATAAACACTGTTTGTTATTGGAATAAAATCAGCGCAAATTCAATTTGTCGTCGAAACCGGGCTACTGACCTTTAAGGCAGATGATTTGCCTGGCATTAACTTCTAACACGCTACTAAATTAACAGTATTATTGGTTAAGACGTTGCGTCTATCCAGAAGTTATTCAGTAATGTCATTTAAAGGCAGGGAATGTAATGCCTACGTGGCCAGCACTACGTACAGTACATGTCATGTTGCAGACCTATCATGCTATACTTCTGGTTGTGTGAGACTGCCTGCATATTATTAGAAAGAGTTGGGTGAATTTTTTTACATCGACATTTTCTTTATGGAATGAAAATAATTTTCATTTTATCGTTCAATTCGGTTATTTTTATCGTTCGAGATTATTAATGAAGGAGATATGTGACATAACAACTTTTATCATTCAGGTTTTGTTGTTACCAGAAGAGGTGGACACAAATTACCGTCGTAATTGTCATTCAGAACTAAAGTTTTATAATTTTCGTCACGAAATATGTCTACAATGTGGTTGGAGGGTGATGTATGTGTGTGTGTGTGTGCACGCGCGCGAACAGATTGAGCTTCCAAGAAAAGTGCCTGTAAGTCGGCAGCATGGGCCTGCACAATTGCAGAAGAAGTTGCCAATCCACCTGGGCGCATGAACACAACTGTTATACGGACAGGATGACGGTCGAAGAGCCTATAAAAAACTCTGGATAGTAGGTGAAAGGGCTGGCCGGTTTATGCACAAGGTGAACATAAGTGTGTCGCGTGCTTAATTGAAATCAAATTTATTTTTGGAATCTTAGGTCTATTTATTTGGATGTAACTGCTAACCCCAGATTTATATACTTCGTTAATTAAGAAGGCCAGAAATTACGTATAGAGGAACTGCGGTAAGGCTATAAGTAGCTCCATTCTTAAATTCTGGCACTAGGTGGAGGCGAGTGCTTAATTGCGTTACACTATTGCCTTAACTTTGGGAAAAGACCCAGGGTAACAATTGACCAGGGGCTGGGAGTGTCCCGAAAATGGTGTGGAAATAACCGCGAAAGAAAATATTCGTCGGAAATCGATCCCCGATTGTCTCGTCTTCCAGCTCATAGATCATTCTACATAGAAATATAGCTCAGGTTGTACAGGACCGGTATATACCCATTTCAGCGATTACTGTTTTGTAACGTGTGCAATTGGTATGTAAATGAATTGTTTACCTCACGGAATGCAGGCAGGAGATTTCTGCTCAAGCCACAAAGCAAGAAATGACCCAGTTATATGTGTACCTGTACACGTTAAACATTAAGAAACAGCATGTTAACCTTGTTTTCACAATGTTCGTCGCTATTGTTCCACTTTCGGTTTTATTAAGTAGAAAATAAGAATAAGGCAAATAAGTTTATATTATTGAGACTGGTCGATTTTGTTATTGAAGTTCTCGTAGTAAATACAGGGTGAGTGTCTCGCTAGAGGCCCCAAACTATTGTCTATGTATACAGTCGAACAGCGCGGGTTTCTCGTTCGTAAATACTGGCAAACAGGTTCATTTAAAGCATGCCAGATGGCATTTCGAACCAAATTTGGTGAAAGACGTGCACCATCGAAGTGTTCCATCCAGAATTTGGTAAAAAGTTAGAGACAAGGGGAAGCCGATCTAACGCCTGCCGACTTCTTTTTTTGGGGCCTATTGAAGGGCAAAGTGTACAAAAATACACCCCACACAATCGAACAACTCAAAGACGCTATACGCCAAGAGATTCAAGCCGTCAACGTCGATAATTTGGGAAAAGTATTCCAGAATTTGGAGAAACGTTTTCAAGTGTGCTTGGATGTGAAAGGAGACCAGTTTCAGCATCGATTATGAGCAGGTCCTGTTTTGCATCTTTCCCGGTATATGTATATAAATTTTCAAGCCATTATCTCAATAACATAATTTTTTATAGACAATAGTTTGGGGCCTCTAGCGAGAGACTCTCCCTGTATAACAAAATCTCAAATACCCTTCAATAACGGTAATGTCCTCATCCAGATGTCTTTTTTTATAATGTAATCTCAGTACACATTCGACCTACTCTAAGCGAGTAAGATCATTCTGACTTTATCCTACGGTTCATTTTAGATAAGAAGAAGGTAATCGGAAACATTACCCACTGTGAACCTTTGCCTTCATGTTGAGGTGTGGCCGCAGATGCAGTTGGGGAATCGGTGTCAGGAGCGTTCGGAATGAAGAAGGGAAGGTTAGAGTTTTGAGTGCTTCGGATTTCCTAGATTTCTTTCTGCCACTGCTCTTTATTACAAAAAGAAGCGAATTTTCAACAGCAATGCTGTTGTCTTTGGATGTTGCATTATTCGTTTCTTCGTTTACTTTCTGTTATCCACCTTCAAATATCAGTTAACAGTCAAACCCGATAAAGTCTCCCCCCCCCCCGGCAACTAATCTCTTTCATTTTGCCTTCCTAAATTTCTTTTGTTACATTATTAATTTGGAACGCAAGTAATTTTATGACGATCCCGAAAGTCTTTGATGAATGTTAAGCTAAATTTGTAAGGCCCCGCTTTCGAGTCAAACGACTGTGTGCTAATTCTTCACACCTGATTAAATTTCACGAGGCCCTGGGTTCGAATCAAGCAACTACAATGTGTGCAATGTGTGTGTGTATATATGTATATATAATGAGGATGAATATAGTACCAAGGCTGGCAGAGAGCACAAACCGCTGCAGTGAAAAGAATCTGGGGACTCGAAGGAAAATCGACAAACCTGCTATACAAACAGGTTTTTGGAAATGTAAATACAGCATAATCCCAGAGAGCCAATGATAATAAATATAAAATCCGCCTGTTTAGTGCAATGGATGATTTTGTTACGTTTAGTTTAGCTATATAAATATAAGCGTTTAATTACTGCCGTTTTATCGTTAAGCGTCAGCAGCAGAAGTCAGAGACAGCAGTTACGAATGGGACCAGAAATTGCAGAAACGCTCGGCACTCAGTTCTAATGCATGCATAGGCAGTAGCAATGGCGTAATTGGTAATAGTTATGAACAGGAACAGAGGGCGACAGAAATATGTGCACAATGCGTGAAATATGCAGCATTTTTAGGCGCGTTAGTATAAACTGCAATAGCTTCGTCATGTCCATCCGTCTGTCCTCATGTATCAACGCGGCTCCTGCTGGAGCCATTGTCGTAGGGATTTGTTTCGCAAGCTTTAGGTTTCTGTGACCGTGCATCGTGAGCAAATTGTGAAGTGAGAGAGAAAACCAACGAGATGCAACAGTTAGATGTTTATTTTTAACAATTTCTCAACATGTTTCGGGCATCATTATACCCATCTTCAGTAGAACAAGACGTATGTTACTGCATGTGGTGTGCTGCGCTGTAACAAGCGGGGAAAGTTAGATATTAGCTTTAATACCACAAAAAGAAGACATTAAAGCTAATATATAATTTTCCCCACTTGTTACAGCGCAGCACAACACATGCAGTAACATACGTCTTGTTCTCCTGAAGATGGGTATAATGATGCCCGAAACATGTTGAGAAATTGTTAAAAATAAACATCTAACTGTTGCATCTCGTTGGTTTTCTCTCTCACTTCACAATTTGTTTCGCAAATTTGCGGAGAAATTACAAATTCTGTTAAAATCGGACAAAAATATCGGGCACGTTTTATGAACACTTAGGTACATTTTGATTGTTGACAACTGTACGACATATTTTGTAACTCGACAAGAGAACAAAGCAAATCTCAATAGCTACATGTAGGTCAACGGCAGTAAAAACGGAACGCATTGTTGCTATCCCATAGCAACAATTGTTACGCCAAAGAGCTACTGTATTGTGCGTGCGTTGCTTATCTTGTTAAATGTTACAGTAGATTGTAAATACATTTGTCTTTAGTCTTTAATAAGTTAAAGTATTACTAATGTGTTAGTGAGAGTACATATTTCTCAGGAAATTATTCTTTGGAGACAAAGAAACATACACGTTAACAGATTTTTTTTAATTCCAAAGGGTTTTATACTAATAACAGCCCGTTTTGAAGGGTGTCGTCGTCCCCAAAACAGCAGAACCAAACAAACCATTGATCTAGACTAAACGTGACAAGACTGTAACAGCGTTCGTAGGGGCTACGTATGGGAATGTTAACTGACACATGATTCTATTTCATCCGTAATAACATTTTACGTAAGACTGGCAGCGTTATAAGAGAAGATAGACGAATGAACTTTCTAGGTACTCCATAAGCTTCTTATGTAACCGACATCTCGCCAACGACGTCGAACACAAATGAAAAATCTTGTTAACGCTCCTCGTTAAGAGGACTTCCTCATAAAACCTCGTCTCACCCTAACAGCAGTGTGGGCGCCACGTGTACCGTACATTACACTCTGTTATCTCGAATGATGTTTGCAATCCTAGCATAGCAAACTTGAAAGTCCACTCTCATGTTGCTTGTGGAAGAGAACGTATAAATTAAACGGTCTGATGTCTTCCTTATACTAATTACCTCTATAAACCGGAGTTCTCACTGGAGAACCAGATAGCCGATTTATCCAGTCAAAAAATTTATGGAATCCGAGGGTTTATTGCCGTAAAGGTAATTAGTTATATACCGTCATAGTCTGGGCCGGAATAAGGGCCCGGACAACCGGGCAGCTCCCCGGGACGTCAACTTAAAGGGGGCGCTAAGGAGTCACTGGAATTATCGCAGGGTTCCACGGGCCAAAGGATTTTTCCTAAAATTATCCGCTGTTTATGCACACACGAAAACAAACATTGGTCAGCCCTGACCTAGGCCGAAAAAGTTTAAGGAATGTTGCTTTGAAGGGGATTCAAATTATTAGCTTATCCGGGGTTCCAAATTATTAGCCTGCCCTGGGCGCACACATGTTTAGACCGGCCCTGGTCATTACACAAAATTAGTGTGTGCTGGAATGGTATGTTAATAACGCATCGCCGGTACACGCTTTGGAATCAATGTATTCGAGAGAATTATCGTGTTGACAACAGTATTAAGCACCGCAATATCAAGACGTAGGGCGTTTGGAGTTACAGCCCCACGCATTCTTCATTTCAGCCGTATATAGGTGTGAGTGGTCAGCTTCATGTCCCTACTGCCAGCTGCATAGGCGAATACTTGGGCACCACTGACAGATTTGGACGAGGTAGAGAAAATTTCTTTGCTTATGTTTGTATTTAACCCCGTTAAACTGGTCATCCAGCCTCTGTCAAGTCACTTTTCTGACCTAAATATGCCAGCTCCATAATATTAAAACGAAGTTTAAGCAAATATGTTGTAAGACTGTGACCTGAATTTATACGGTAAGAGGAGGTCCCCTGGAAGACTTGTGCGGGAGTAGCAATGGAAATCGACTGGGCAGCTAGTCGGTCAAGTTTTTTTTAACATGACAGAATTATTAAGAACTCTATTATATGTTCCATATATTTTTTTTAAAAACTTTATCTGGTTAAATATTTATTTCTTTAGAAATCTACAGTAGACCTGCACTTCTTTGGATTCATCCACATTACATTTCCATAGGAAGCCCTACATATCATGTCTAATTTCAAGCCGAATATTTCACAGTAGTTTATCTATAAATAGTACATTTTACGCTAACAGTTTCACTGTAGTGAAGTTATCAATCCTTGTGTTATCGTAATGACGCTGTCTGCATTTCGCAGGATCTTTTGTGTTTCATTTCATGACGCTGTCTCTGTTGTATACTATATGAAAACTGGAATTGTGCAATGACCCTGAAAAGATGAATTTGAAAATATTTCGAAGGACGCGTTCGTGGTATAATCAAGGCATTATACCGGAGTTGACAGAGATTGAGGAAAACGCAGATAAAAGTCGGTGAAGAAACCCGGTATCAGGGACCAAGGTATGACCGGCCACCTCGTGAGAATTGGCACAGAAACCTGTCAGTTGTGTACTGCGACTGGAATGGGAGATGATAATGGATTTTGTGGAAGAAACGATTGGATAGCCGGTGTCGGTGGCCGTGCAGTCTAAGGGGTAAGTCTGCAGCCGCTTGTTTGTTGGGTTTGCGGGATCAAATCCCGCTGAACCTATGGATGTTCTTCTGTTGTGCTTACCGTGTATTGTATAGGTAACAAACTCTTCGACGAGCTGATCACACTTTCAGATGATTCCCATCGGTTGCCCGCGCGCGCGTGTCTAAATGCGCGTGATATAAAAACCGCAACACTGAGGCGACCCAAACCCGAGTTGGGCTCTTGCGCCAGAGACCAGAAATGATATGTTAACATTCACACATGTCAATGAAGTGATCGAGCGAAGCAACGATAAATATAAGTAATAATATTATTTTGTGTGACCGAGATTCGAGGTAGGTGCTGACCAAACACAAATCCAGACTTTGCCACTACATCAACATTCCTGGTATAAATGAAGCCACATTATATGAATTCATTGCATGCGGCATCATTTTTAAGGTCACAGAGGTCAGGTAATTTTATTTTGCAAGATATTTATAATCCGCTAATATCTCTGTAATCCACACTCTGAATATATTTGAGTCTCTTATAATATAAAGACAAAATCCTCTTATAACTAAGGCCGTGGAAAGGAGTCCTACGGATGGAGCAGGTGACTACGCGCCACGCTTCCCATACTTTGTCGTCTACTCTATTCCCTCCAGCCCACGTGGCCTGCGACGACCAACCGAAAGCTTTTTATCGAGTGAAGGTTGCCATGGGGTTATATTTGCATGCAAGAAAGATAAATCGTTGGAGGCGTTGGAAAGCAAGATGGAGGGAAGGTGATAGTCCGAGGGACATGTAAATGTGGTCGATCTATGTGACTTTTGCTCTGGTGCAGTTGTGTACGTCTCGAAGTAATATATGGGACTGGAAGTATTGTTCAATTCATTTTTATCCTCGACACTAGATGGAGATGAGTTGCTAGACGTAAGCTCCGACACCTTCACCCCCTTACCCATTGAACGGAATGCTGGGTGGGTCTCAGCCAGTCAGGACACTTATGTGAAGAAGAAGATGATCTCTTGTCTCTGTCAGAAATTGAGCTGAGATCCGTCGATTGTTAACTCCGTAGCTTAGTCTCTGTTCTCACTACATCATTCCGCCTCTTTCTGGCTCCATTAGATACTTTATCAGTATCATGGATCATGCACCCTTTATCTTAAAGCATTAAAATATGTTTAAACGCTAAACTGCTTAATGTTAAGCAAACGTGCGTAGGGTACAACAAATTTGGCAGTGTTTAGCGATGCGCAGGGCACTAAAATTTTGTGACGTTTATAGCCTCGTGATCAGTTTATCGCGTGACGTAAATATACCAAGTCCACCATTCAATTCGAAACACAGCCCACAAACTACGTTCATTGTTTTCGGTCCATATGAGAATAGGCATAAATCATTTCCTTAAACATCACTACCTTACTTAGTTTTGTAACAAGGGTAGGTAGGATTTGGAGTTTTCGGATATAAGAATCGAAATATTAAATATTAAATGTTAAACGAGCATTATAAATTCTATAATGACTCTATAATTTCTGTTAAATTGGCACATCATTTCTTGAATCCCAAGTATTAACTAAATAATTTGATTAGGCATACTTATAAGATCCAACTTGCCATTATAAAGTTTTGTAATAAAAATAGAGTCTATTTAATTTGAAATTATTAGGGAAAAGTAGAAAAACTTAAATGCCACTGCACAGTGATTACCATTTCTTGGTACCTACAAGGATATTTTTTGAGGTGTAAGTAGTCTTACTCAGTATATATCTGCGGTACATCGATAACAACGATTTGATCACTCTTGCTTGAATTTCATTGTTTCAGCCGTTTACTCGATATCTAAAGCAGATGTGGTCGGAGTCGCTGGCTGTCTGTCACTGTATAGGCACAATTCTTTAGGTGCTGCTGTAATTTTTACGTAGTGGTTGCAAGTTTTGAAGAATATGGACATTACTTTTCTACTAAGCAGTTTCTTTTTCTTTGATAGGAAATTAGAATTTAATTTACCCGCAGGCTAAAGCTTATTACATCAGACTTCCAGGTTTTTCCAGAATTCTTTTAAACACCGGCTTAATTGCATGCCTTCATAACCCACAAGAACGACCTTCTAAATACGGAGTCGATAGTGAAAGACAGGGCGTGGCGTGCCTCTGTGTTGATAATTTTAAAAACGTTTCGAATATTGAATCTATTACATAAACATAGAAAATACGGCGTGACTGTTATAACGGCAGAGTTTCAGAAAACGAACAAATGGGTTTTTAGCTATTTTCTTTTATTGTCTGCTGCAGATAACTAACTGATGATGAGATTGCACAATGAAGACTTGCCTGTTCTGTAGCTAGAAGAGAGACATAGACTGTCATATAATCTGCTCATGAGAGCAACTAGCAGTCTGGGCACACATCAACTTTATATGTACATCATTACTGCACAGATGTATGGGCGTAGTGCGAGATAAGCCGATCAGACAGTGCATTGTTGGAGAGCTGTTTTGAGTTTCGTTTAAGTCGTGGATGTACGTCTGTGTTGGCGGTGTGTGTAATGTTGTGCTGTATATGCCTATTGGAAATGGCTGCCATTTTCTATGTCATGTCGTCCTGTGTGTGGGATCACAAGACCCAGTAGGAATAAATAAAAGACTGGCAAAATGTCATTGTACCGTAACTACATCTCTAAAATAATTCCTGGATTCACAATTGTATATTGAAATTTGTTTGTTTTTGGTGCAACAGCCCCCAATGCGCCACGGCCTCCTCATTCACGAGGTTTCTAGATCACACACAACACACCACAGTCGGTAGGACTCCTCTGGAGAAGTGATCAGCTCGTCGCTGAGACCTCTACCTGACAACACACACACAACACTCACAACAGACAAACGTCCATGCCCCCGGTGGGATTCGAACCCACAATCTCAGCAGGCGAGCGGCCGCAGACCTACGCTTTAGACCGTGCGGCCACTGGGACCAGCATGGATTGAAATTACCGTTTGTTATTTTAATTACATACAAGTTTATTTGCCTATAAGAGCGCTATAATGGGAGTCATATTAGATTTCTTCTGATTCGGAGGTGCAGAATGAGGTCATGCCATAATGCAGGTGGTTAAACATTTGCTCCTTATTCCGAAGCCTTGGGTTTAATTCCGGGTGAATTGATATCGCATTGTGGTGAACGAAGTGGCAGTGGAGCAGGTTTCTCTCCGGGTTCTTTCGGCTTTTCCCTGCTAGTGACCATTTCACCATTGTTCCGTGCTCATATATCACTGTCCCTTGACGTGTGCGATGCGTATGACCAGGCAGCACATGATCACAGTTTTGGTTTTTAAGTGGAGGTTTGATCTTTGGCTCCGGCACATGGGTCGTCACAGAGAGAGCAAATTCAGTTTAGTTTCTGGAACTAAACAAGCCGGAAGGGTTAATTTGAAAAAGCCGAAGAAGAAGAAGAAGAAGAAGAAGAAGAAGAAGAAGTAGAAGTAGAAGGAGGAGGAGAAGAAGAAGTAGAAGGAGGAGGAGGAGGAGAAGAAGATGAAGAAGTAGAAGGAAGAGGAGGAGGAGAAGAAGAAGAAGTAGAAGGAGGAGGAGGAGGAGGAAGAGGAGGAGGAGAAGAAGGAGGAGGAGGAGGAGGAGGAGGAGAAGAAGAAGAAGAAGAAGAAGAAGAAGAAGAAGAAGAAGAAGAAAAGAGGTTTTATGTGTAGCAAATGTAATTTTTGCAACACGAATCTCGACTATATTTTTCTCCGAGCACTGGCAATTGCAGTAATTATCACTGTGATGCCTTTAAAACCCGCGCACTAATACGTTTCTTAGCGTAAATACACACGTAATAAAGCATAGATAAAGTTGTGAATGTTGTATTCTTTCTTTTGGGTGATTCCCCGGCGTCTGAATTTTACGTGCTGACGTTTCAGAACACTCTGTCTTTTTCAGCTTCACGACCTATGAAGATGGAAGAGAGTGTTCCGAAACGACGGCACATAAAATTCAAACCCCGGGGAATCACCCAAAAGGAAGATTACAACAGAAAAAGTTGAGCTGCAATTAGGTGGTATGGCAGGTTTTTTCGTGGTGTTCCTCAATTTCACCATTAAACTGGCGTGATAAATTGAATTGAAATAGGCTACGATTGCCTTCTTCGAAGTCTTATTTTGAGCTTATAGTCCATATATTGGCACCCTGTGTCTCGAATGATCGTTCATGGTGCTACACAGAGAATCAACACATAGAATTTTACCATTCGATTAAACTTGAAGACATTTCACTACGTAACTATGCTTGGATGCAACAGAATGTAATAACTGCCATGTATTATAATAACTGTAAATTAATTTTTATATAAAACTATACATTTATGTTTTAATAACATGTCACCTTTCTATATTTTCAGTTTAAAATTGACAAATCTGTATAAAAACACTGTGTACAACTTTAAGTATTGATACTAACTGAATATGACTATAAACAACCGTAGACGAAAGTATTTTGTTTCGTTGGAACGTATCACCTAAGAACAAAAATTATTATAAATGATGAAACACTAGAACAAGTTAGCCAATTCACCTATCTAGGTTGCAGTATATCTAACCAATTTTCCAATGATGTAGAATTTAAATTAGCAAAATTTTTACACTTAATATGTATTATTAAGAGAACTAGTTTTAAGAAAGTGAGAACGGAAACTATTTTGAAAATATACAACACACTAGTTTTACCTACATTTTTATATGGGTCAGAAAACTGGACTCTTAACAGCCTTACAAAGACGAAGAATTGAAGCGGCAGAAATGAAGTTATTGAGACCTCTGGCAGGCTACACCCTTTATGACCACAAAACAAATGACTACATACGCCGCGAACTACGGATTACAGGCATGCTAGACAAGATAGATGAATACAGACGGAACTGGCTTTCACACTTGCAAAAAGAATGCCACAAAACCGAATCCCTTTGAAATCATACCACTACAGACCACAAGGAAGGAGAATAATTGGAAGACCGAAGAAACGTTGGCGCGAGCAGCTGTAACTCTGGAGACGGAACGGATCAAAGGGTCCAGTCCTTGACGTTTATGATGATGATGACCAACCGTAGCATTAAAAAAAAGCAGTAATTCTGTTTTCAGGAATTAGTGCAATTTGTTGGTGATGAACTTGTTTATATGTAGCTTATTGTTAAAATAATATTGACACGCAATAAATGTAGTCGTGTTAAACGGTAATGGTATTAAATAATTATGTAAACACAACGGAATATGCTTTATTAAACAAACTGAGCAGTATTACTTTTTACTGACGAAAATGGTTCAAACAGCAGAGATTATGACATATTCCGGAGGTTTACGGCTCGGCTGATCCTACTGAAGTGTTTCCCGCTTTTCTTGAGCCCCTGTAGCATTCGTCGGGATAGAACGTCAAAATAAGCCACAAACTCTTCCGTCCACACCACTTCCAATTGGTTATCGCCGAATCATTTTAACCGTCGACGCTTTTATCTAGATACTGGCAGCGTCCTTAGATACAACAGTAATAAAAAATGCGGCGAGTTTCTGGCTGTAGCAAAGTGACCTTCGGCTTCTCAAGACGTATAGTTCTCCACGTACTTCATTACTAGACGGGAGTTATCTTCCCTGTTACATGCATGGCAAATGCACCCTCTCTGCTTTGCGTTTGTAACCTACCGTGCTGAGCCTACAGGTTAGTGAACTCGCCCACAGCATATACGTCAGCAGCTGTGTCGCTGCTTGTCAACCAGAGGTAGTGAAATGGCGGTTTGTTATTGTTAAGACGAAAAGCGAGGGAAGTTAGTCAATTCGGTTCGAAGAAGAAATGATTCTGTGGCGTTTTTATGAAATATCGTGTTTACGAATCTCTCTGTTGTTCTAATTTATGAAGACGTGACGAGTGCAAAATATCATACTTTTTTTGTGTAGAGACAAAAGAAAATGTGACATGAACAAGACACACACGGAAGAGAACAGGAATTTCTCTGAAGTTTCACGAACGGGAAAGAACCTGGGGTAATTGGTGAGTACACGTTGTTTAAATTTATATTTATATCCAGCGCAGTATAAGGAGAAAATATTGTTTGACATTTATCGGCAGTTGATACCTAACCTATCTTTTCCTAACTTGCCACGAACTTCGACCGGAGTACTTCAAAATTACATACACCAGACCAATGTAAGGTAAAGTATCGAAAATTTTTATTCTTTCCTTGAACAATAAATATTTCATGGCAAGCGTTATGAAACTGTAATCATCTAATATCAATGGCACAAGAAAGACATATCTTTTATATTGCAATATTATGTATTTCATCGGATCATTTGTTAAATGTTTTAGACCAGGGGTTCTTAAGCATTTTTTTTGGCGTGCCACTACATGAAATTTAACATTTCAGTGTACTACAAATATTTTTTTATTTAAATAGCAAACAGCCGAAAATCCCTGGATAACTGCAAAATATACTTATGGAAGTAAAGAGTACATAAACTTGTTCAACTTGAGAGCTAGGTACAATTAAAATGAGGCCTAAACTAGTTTGTGAAAGGTATTAAGGAAATGAGTAGTTAAGATTGAAAAATACACAAACTTAGAAATAGATTACATTACAGTAATAGCTACACTGGCTTGTGCAGAACATAAAGCAGTAAAATATTGCAAAAACAAAATCAAAGCTAATAAATGGATGCATTTACCGGTTGTAATTGATACAAAGCCGGAACTAGCTTGCGAAAACATCAATCAAGCAGGTAGTTATTTAAAAATGACAAGGTTAATAAATAGATGAATTTGACATGCTGTAATTAAAATAAAGCTTGCGTAGCTTGTGCAAAATATGAATCCAGTGGACACAAGCTCATTGACACAGAGAGAGAAATTGATAATTTGAAAGCTACAATTCAATTCAACTAAAAGTAAGTATCTAGTAACGTGTGCATAACTTAATCAAGCAGGTAATTATTAAAAATAAACTAATAAATTTTAATTTTATAAATAAAATTTAAAGCAGTCTTAAGAAAATAACAAAACACACACACACACACACACACACACACACACACACACACACACACTCCTTTTACTCTGTACATAAATTTTTTGTGCCAACATGATTTATACTACTGTTGCCATGAAGTGTTTACAGTATGTTGCCCTGTAAGTTTTTATATTTGTGTATTTATAACTTCTTCCACATCCAGGGTCTTTATGACACACTAATGGATCCATGGAATGTGTGTGTATGTGTTTGTGTGTGTGTAAGTATGTATGTTAAGACTGAAAGTAAAGTGTGAGCAGTATAGTGTTGCATATTAAGACAGACTACAAGCTAGTGATATCTTCACTGTGAAGGGTGTGTCTGTTTAGCAAGACACAGCTTCCGTATGTCTGCTCCAGTGGGATGAAAGGGATATGTACCATGCACGAGGACAAAGAGAAATGCATAAACAATATTTGTCCGAAAATCTGAAGGGAAGAGCCCACTTTGGATACGTAAGTGTAAGTAAAAGGTAAAGCAGTCCCGTTACAGGCGTGGACAGGCCCAGAGGGTTCCAGGAAGTTAAGGTTCCCAGATTTCGTGACAACGGCACAAGATGGTGGTAAGGTTGTCAACCTTACGCACCGGCCGCCTTTACCCCCAGGAAATGCTCCTGGTACTCATTTCTGTTAGAGGCTGAGTCGACCTCAGGGCCATAGTGCGATCGGAAGGATTTTGTGGCAATGAAAAATCCACTGACACCAGCTGGGATCGAACCATGGACATTCCGACTTGTAGCACAGCATTTTAACCACTGACGTAAGTGTAAGTGGGAGGACAAAATTAAAATGTATGACCAGTTGGATCAGTTTCGAAATACTCATTATATATACTAAATGGCAATTTCATTATGGTGAGTAATTAGACGCAATTTCAATTAACCTTTCCTGTCAACAGATTACTGGAAGCTGGTCTGGGCGCCATGACGATTATTCTCTTGCTGCTTGTAAGCTCTGTTGTATAAACAGTCATATGTTAACTTCCGTTGCACCAGGAACACACCGATGTTCCTGTTACCGCGAAATTTGCTTGACAGCCTGTGTTATTCATAACTTCTCAGAAACGCGGCGACACAGTGACACAGGAATGTCGGGGCTTCCCTTTGCATTACGTGATACTCTGCGAACGTAAGTGGCGTTACCATTCATCCTCTTTTCACCGATATGCCCTCTTTTACGACCCAAAAATTTCCGCCTGACCGGTTTTATTTGGAATTGTAGAAAGGTCCGTGCTTTATCTAATGGTACTAAAATGCAAAGTATATTTATAATATGTTTTCAAAGAAATACATAATTGTAATATTATGCTGTTATTTTTCGAGTAAAAAACATATGATTTCTACAGTTGACTTTGGACTCTTGGAAAACTTCCGGCATGGAAATTCTGAGTAACTTGAACTCTGTGTAAAAACTGCTTAAAACGTCTCGTTCAAAATTTCATAGCCTTAAAAATGAAAGAACTACTAGCAGAGAAAAACGTCGAGTGACTTCTATTTAATAAAATTGTGACTATTTTTATGTCCTTCCTCTTTTTTATCGTCTTTTTTCGCTGATGTCCTCTTTTATGGTCGATAAATGCGAAAGTCCCCTTTTTGTTGGGACGGATATATGGCGACCCTAACTGATGCACACGGGGACCACTGCAGAAGTCTCATGGACGGTGGGGGTGACGGCAATGCAGGCTTCCTCTTGACTCTGCTGTATTTCCCTGCACTCTCATCTGGGGTATGACACCCAGCACAAAGCGCGTTTAGCTAATGAAGTTTATCACTGCCAATGTTATTTTGACCACAATGTCTGTATGACTGGAGGGAAATACAGGGAAGTGCGCTGGAGGAGGATGTGCAAGTGTAGGGAGATAATGGAGGTTCTTCAGTGATCCGAGTTTAGGCAGATTGTTCACAAAACGAATTAATGGCTCCCTTGGTTCACTGACTGTTTGGAAACTGTGAAAGCGTGCAGCTTGGATCGTCCTTCTTTCGCCTGAAAAATTCACTATTTACTGCTTTCACTGAGTCGAAAGAACAACCCTTAATAATATGCATAGCGCATATTTTTGTGTATTGTTACACTGGCAGAGTAACATTTAGAATTAACGGACTGGAAAGAGTGACTGTCGTCCCACTGCGAGATGGGTGGGAATGATTCGTTGTATCTTTTCCCTGCCGAAGTTTATTTTGTATTCGAAGCAAGGTTCCCTTAGTCTGACAGCGTAATATGGGCTTCGTCAATGGGTATTCGGATCATATTGTTTCGGGGAAACGTAGTTTCCTCATCTTCAAGGTTTTAGGTGAAGACACTGGGATACTACCTTTCCTCAAAAAGAAGGGATCCGATTTTCCCTTGACGAGGCGTCGTATCCCAGAAGGAAGGAATTCTCAGGCACGTCGATGTGAAAAAACTCAAAACGCCGAAGAAAGTAGGTTCTAAAAGAGTGGTGGAAGCATCACTTTTAAATCTGATTAATGAGCGTGTCATTTTTGTTCACTGCGCTTATTCTTTGCGTATTCTAGCAGAAGTTTGATTTCCTATAGTCCAGGTTATACATGCATTTGTATTTAGGTATCTTGTTCTGCCAGGTAATGAAAGCGTGTGATAATGTTGACTGGACTGAAATGTGTTAGGAAAGGGCCAAGTGATGACGTTAATGACGTTTCGGATTTCGTAAAAATTTGGGGAATATCTTACCCTGCAACGGAACCGACAACTGACCAAAAACTCTGCACTGTGTACTTTTTTTCGGAGCGACTTTATTCCGCGCTGTCCACTGAAGCGTGGCAGAGGTCATCACCACACAGCAGTTGAAGTGGCTCAAACAGTAAGGAATCTGACTTGTAGCAGACGGTGTCAGGTTCGAATCTCGGCCTTGACGGGGACTAGCCCGGCTGATTACGTGCATGGCTTTCGTCAGCTCCATCCAGGCAAATTCGAGCCACGACAGCTTGCTCTCACGTCATTTGCTACATAGGCAGTCTGTGCCATGTGAATTAGTAGGGCAGTCATTAATTAACTACGAATGGCGTCACGTGTAGCTGCAGAACGAGCGCAGATTGAGCATCGGGCAGGAAATGATTTGTATTGAAAACAATATTTTGATGGGACGTTGAAAGTTCTTCTAGGACAGCTGGATTCAGAACTAAGTCTAATGAAGAAACTGTGTATTTTGGAGAGAGTGTGATCGAATACTGATATTATTTAATCGTTGTGTATCAACTAGAAATGTTGGGTGGGTAAGAATAATTAATTTGTTGTGTTTTGTGCAGAAATTGTTGCGGTCTCTTGGAAGGTGCTAGGCGCAACTTGAAATGTGCAGTTGGTATTCACAGTTTGAAAATCCTTCATAATTGTTGTATATGTGGCCACGCGTCCTAGCCAACTGACATGTGTAACTTGCCTTACCAGGCCTAGTTCTGAGACATTAGCTTCAATTTGCCTGAATAGTCTTAAAAGAACTGCTAACATATACCAGATTTTCCGAGTTCGGTTTGGAAGGGATTTTATCCACATATTATATTTGTTTCCATGATCCAACCTTGTTATTCAATGTGTGATTAAGTATTCTTGCGAAAACCAGAACGCCCGATAGTGGCTGTTTAATATTCATGGAAGCTAAGGAGAGAGCAGATTATCATAATCATATTTGTTTCAACAGCAACACTGTTCCTCTGGTAAAGTTTGCGAAACTGAAAAATAAGTAATTTAATTTGAAATAACAACGGGGATATCCAAAATTAAGATTTAAAAATATGTGTTTGTGAATAATTACACTGGTGGAACAATTGTATAGAGATCAATTATGAAAGGCTTGGGCGTTTTACCAAATATTGTTCCGATTGAACTAGTAAGTTGCCTTCAACATGCACACACAGTGACAGTAACAAATGTCTGTGCTGTTCGTGAGGCCTAGCAACGTGTTGTAGTATATAGCGTGTTTTATTTTGTCGAGTGTAGTAAATGAATAATGATAGTGGTAATAGAAAGAATAATAGATGTAGCACTTACGTGGGCTTTCATTAGAAAGTCCAAAATTTCTTCACTGGTTTTCTTACACATTGATTTACTATATTCGGAAAAAGGAATTATTCTTATAGGTTATAAAAAAAATAAAACCAATTGTTAGTATAGTAAATTTTCTTACTACAGGAAGCTTGTTAAAATTAAATTAAGTCTGACAGACTTAAGTGGTTTAAGAGCATAGACGAGGATCTAAAAACTCAGCCCACCAAATTTTGGAAATATGTATGAAATATAATTCCTGTTTTATTCATCTTGATATAAATGGTACTGATATAGTTCAAGCTGTCGAGATAACTGGGGTATTTGCAAAATTCTTGCAATCTGTTTTCTAATACTTATTCTCCGGAGTGTTACTGCTCCGGTCTATTGTCTAGTGAATTTTTTCAGTTGCCTTCCATTTCCGAATTAGACATTTTGAAAGCTATAAAACGCCTTAGACCCTCTAAGTCTGTCGAACTTGATGGTACGCCTGGTTTTATTATTAAGGGTTGCTTCACAAGATTCGGGTCGTTGCTTGAATATATTTTCGATCTTAGCTTGTCACAGGAACACTTTCTAATGCAGCGACAAAAGTGGTTATTGTGCTTATTTTCCAAAAAATGCAACAGATCTTCCGTTAGTAATCAAAGATCGATTTCTCTTTTAAATTTCTTTTCCAAAGTTTTTGAATTTTCTATACGCGATCACTTCTCACATTATTTCAAACATAAATTGAATCCTAGTCAACATGGGTTTTCAAAACCAAATCTACAACAGCTAATTTGATAACATATCTTAATTTAATTTCTCATCCAATTGATTCTCAACGTCAAATTGGTTGTATTTATTTTAACCTTAGCAGTGCATTTGACCTTGTCTGGCTTACTATTTTACTTCACAGACCTTGTGCTCATGGACTTTCTGAAGGTTACGTAAACTGGTTTTGTAGTTACGTTTATAATCTGCAATCTTCTCTACGCATTTCAGACGTCTTTCATTACCTTTAGAAGTTTTGTCGGGGGTCCCACATGAATATGTTTTTGGACCTTTGCTTTTTAATATATTTATTACGACATTTTAAATGCAATGAAGCATTATAAATATTTATTATTTGCTGATGACGCTAACATTTTTCGTGTTATGAATTCCGTTGACGAGTGCATTTTGCTGCAGTTTGATACTGAACGTATACAAAGTGTATTACGAATTTCATGAAATTCAACAATAGCAAAACTAGGGTTATCACTTTTACTAGGAAAACAAATGTTCTTTCTTATGATTATAAACTACCGGACTCTTCTGTAACCCGTACGGACTCTATCATAGACCTTCGGGTAAAACTCGATTAAAAACTTCATTTCCACGTACACGTAGACTATATTTTCTCAAAATCCGCAAGGATGCTGTGTTTAACACGTACTATAACTGATTCCTTTTCTAATCTTGACAGTTTATTTATATTGCACTTAACTCTAGTTAGACCCATACACGAGTATGCCTCAACTGTGTGGAATTCTATAAAGTGTAGCGACGTTACATAGCTGGAACGCATTTAGCTGAAGTTCGTAATCATGTGTCAATGCCGTTTCTTTACTTATGACCATGTCACTTACGAAGATTTTATAAAATTTCCAAACCTTCATACCTTGCACAACAGACGACTTCCTTGATAAACATTTTTTATTTATGTTTTTTTTTCAGGTTTAAAATGTTGCACGTCTGTTTTGGATAATACTGGTGTTCAAGCTCTTCCTCATAATTTTAGAAACTCTTTCCTGTTTACCGCTAGGTGCAATAACCCACCGTCAGCTAGATGCGTTTCGGCTGCTAACCGTGTGTGCAGGGATGTTGACGTCTTTATGAAACCTATTACTTCATTAAAACAAATCCTGCGCTAATCTCTGTCATTTTTATATGAAATTATATGAGTTTATTCTGGGTTTAGAGCCTTTGCCTTAGTAATTTATATCGATTTTCTGAACATATTATTGTTTGTTGGTTTACTGTTTTTTTTGTTTATTTGTTTTCTCTTGTTAATTTGTGTCTGTATGTTTTGCTGTTTCTGTAATTGGCCATTTGGCTGGTGACTTGGCACATTAATAAAAAATTAATTGAATTGAATAAAGATAATCCAATGAACTTCTTCTCATTTTATGGGATATGAAAACTCGCGTTTTCATATGTTTGTATAAATCGCCAGCTTTAGGAGTCGTACCAGAGACCAAAAATTTGTTTTCAAATTAATTCGGAAGACACCACATGGTTCAGATTCGTCAAACACTAAGAATGCGAATATGTGGCGAATTTTATGTTCGAGTTGCCCTTTGGCAGATATATGCTTGACGACTGCGTGTAAGTATTGAAATTTTATTGAAGCCTGAACGTCTGCCTGATTCTGCACGGATATATATATATTTTTTTCGACAACATGGATCACTTCTCACTCAGCCCGTTTCGTGTGGCGGCAGGCAGCGAAGCACAGCCTTTGCTTCGATTATGATTTGCCGTGAGTCGGGGTCCACGCGTTTTTTTAATTCAGTGAATTTCGTTTAGTAGTATGGTTATACTCACTGTACTTACAGAAGGCGCAAGCACGCGTCCGATCTAACAGACACAGTTTATTATAGTCGAAAGTCTGCAGTTTAAGCGAGTCGGCGGGAAATTACTAACTGCGACTGACAAATAAAATAATGTTCCTATGTAATATCAATAGAGAGAATATCTTCAGAAACTCGTCAAAAGTTAAGTACCGTATATTCTCGAATCTAATCCGCATTAGTTTTTGCCGATTTCTTAAACGAAAAAATGGTAGTTCGCGGTTCTAATCCGCACCTTTCCTTCAACCGCCTTCAGAAATCGCGCGGTGGATGTCTGCTGCATGGAAAGCCATCCCGGAGAGCATTATCGTCAGATCTTTGAAGAAGTGTTGCATAAGCAATGCTTTGGACGGATTCTATTGGAGGACGATGGTGTAGATGAAGATTATAGTGACTGGGTGACGGATAACGATTCAGTTATGAGTGACGACGGCGAGTCTGGTGAATAATAAATTATAAATATTATATAATATTATAAATAATAAATAAACTAATAAATTATTGTATTGTGTTGTTTTTACGGCACGTACAGCAGCTCTATCATTTTCCAAAATCCAGCTCACGACCGCGAATCTAATCCGCACGCGATTCTAATCCGTATCTGATTTTTTAGCCCTCTGAGACTGTGAAAAGGGTGCGGATTATATCCGAGAATATACGATAAGTGTTTTGTCTTTTTAAATGTTCGAATAGCATGAGTTGCATTCTTTTCACTCGTTATTAACTCAGTATAATATTTAACTCCTGGCGGTTCACAAAGTTTGTTAAAGAATGTGGTTTTATTTGTTTTGTAGTTAAATAGTTCTCCGTTCCAACTCCTATCAATTATACCAGTTTAGCTGCATAGTTGAACGAGGAATCTGCAGTCTCTGGCTTTAAGATCGTCTTTGTCATACGAACCTATAGTGCATTTGTGTAAAATAGACTTGGGCCATTTTTTGGCTAGAATAATATTGTGCCCTTATGTTTGTCATGTCGCTTCATGGAGTGAGAGTATTGGATGTCCGAAGTAAAAAGGGAATATGTTGAGAATTTTGGCGGGAAATATTCGTGTAAGATATGCCACTGGAAGGCAAAAAAATTGACTTTAGAATGATATGAAAATGGATTTTATCGAGATGGTTTGTGAGTATCGGAAGAAGATGTAACTGGATCAGGATCATGTAAAATTGTGGGGTTTGTGATTAGTATTACTGAGCTTTCGGGTTTTGCTGCCACATTCGGAGTAGTAACACATGAGACCCACGTGATTTGAGGCGAGGTTAATCACGCTTCTCCACGGTTCGACTATCTGACTGGAAACCCTTCCATGCAAGTGAATGAAGAGTAATAGTGATTCTTCCTGCAGTCAACGGATCTGGCCCACTGCCAAAAGGGAGCTGAAAGGTAAAGAAGGAATGAATGAAAGCTAACTTTAGCGTGATACGTAATAAGCTTCGTCACTTACGGCATTTTAAAGCGCATACCAAACTGTGATGTCTTTAGCTTCACGCTGATACAGTCAGAATGTGTGTATAACGTTGATGCAGTTCGCGGAATTATCTTACGCAAATTTTTGACGTGTCGACAGGAAATATATATAATACAGTCTGTGAGGGAAGGCGAGTGATGTGTGTCCTCGGTTCGTTTCCGAGTTCCAGGTTTCCAAAACCAACCCGTCCGGGAATTATTTTAAGATGTTTGCATATTACAGGAATTCCGCGAAAGAAACGTAATAAAGCGGAAGTAGTATTTTGTCATATCCTGGACGTAACTCGAGCAGTTATGTTCTGTTTTCCATATACGTTATGTGTGTGGTTCTACATATTTGCTGTCACTCCGAGTAGAAAACAAGGCTTAATTTCATTATGAAAGACGTCGAATTAGCGAAACTTTACCATACCAGGTGGAAAATTTTAATAAACACGTAATAGGAATATGGTGCATTTTTTCATCTGAAGATGTAGTCAAAGAATTAAATGAGTAATGGTGCTTTTTCCTCAGAGGCAAAGCGGCCGAGGTGAGAACTTTACCACTGACTTCCATCTTGTGCCGAGGTTAAGAAATAGTGAAGTGTAACTTCAGTCTTCTACATACCTTCATGTTGTTCATAAGAATGTATTTATCTCACATTCAAAATATTTTGAAACGTGTTTGTCGCTGGGTATATTAGTATGCTGACTCTTAAGGACAAAGATGTACTGCCATATGTGGGGCAAGGCGACAGGAATACACTTCGCGGCCTTCTATACTGTAGCTAGCACACAACGCAGACATTTAGCATTCGTTCGAAGTGTGTGTGTCTCAATAAAATTCTCTTTCGGTTCCGAAATGGATGGCTGAATGTGTCATTTATTCTTATGTTATTGTATTTATTTTGTAATTTAAATTTCTTACACTGGTAACGAAACACTCCACTCAGCCCGTCACACACTTAGACTCAGCACATACCGGGCCAGTATGACGACAGAATCAACATGCAGATTGTATATACTCGTACAGACACTCCACACGACTTCATGTGAATTATAACAACAAAATAATTTAGCCATTTTATTATAAACGGGACAGTTTTAAAATATTAAAGATTTTAAACATTGTGATTCCAACAGCATAAACCTTATGTATGAAATTTTGAATTGCAGTACCAACAACTCTATTGACATAATTGTTTAACTTACCAAGGTATTAATTTCAAACTCTCTGAGGATGACGCAATAGTGTCGAAACATGTAGGAGCAGTATAATAATTTGTCAATTAATTGTGCGCTGTTTGGTCATTGTACTAAATAATAAAAATGCGCGGTACAGGGTGTTAAAATAACGAGCGACACTTTTCTAGGAAACTTTTGCACGATGGATCTCTGTAATTATTTTGCGATTATCTGCACCAAATTAATAATTGTGTACAAGTGTCAGTAACGATTAGGAAAACGTGGCCTGTAATCTGTTAACAATTATTGTTCATTTTATATATATATATACTTTGGGGATATGTTACTGTCTAATATCGTAATGCAAAAGGCGTATTTACAAGGAAGATCTTTGAAAGGGACTTTAAGGCATGTATCTGAGATAGGCGACACATATTAGCGAAGATCTTGAAGGGAAAAATTTGGTAGAATATGAGCTTCTTCGGGTTTGGTAACAGTGGCAGACTTGGTCTTAGTTTCTTGCTCTTTTGCATTCTCTTACGAGAGAACGTGGAACAAAGGGCATATCACACACGAACTTTGGAGCTAAACCAATTTCTCTTAGTTCTAAGTTTAACATTAGACCATTGTTACACAATAGCTTGAAGTGAAGGCTAAAGTCTAATTTTATGGTACAAGAATGTCTCGCATTTTATTGAATCAAGGTTTATGAATTGAGATTTCTTGGCAGACTGCGGCCACTTCACATAGTAATTAGCTTTACCACTCGACTCTGGCAAAAACGTAAAACGTACCGTTTGGCAAGGAACATTTTTTGTAAGTAAATACGCCGAAGGACAGCACTTCACAGTCGGTACTGTTACGTGTGTGAGTGAAAAACAACCCTACATGTCTTGAAATGCCGGTAGTACATGGTGCGAAGGCTTTATGTTATTTATTGTACTTCTGGCTGCTTTCCTTTAAAGATCGAGCCGACATAACCCTGTTGTTCTCAGACTTCTCATCACTAGCGCAGTTTTGACTTGCGGTGTAGTTCATCTGTAATATATCCAGTTTAGTTTAGTTTTAACATCAGACACAGTGACGTAGCCATAACGATTCAGACTGGTTGAATAGTTATAAGGTTTTCGAGGGAGATTCTGTATTGTGAAATTAAATTTGATGCGGAGGAGGAATATGTGGATCACGCCGTTTCCACTACCGTTGTTTCCAGCAAATCATGCCGTCCGTATATTAAATTCCTAAGAAACACACAGCACATTAGCGTGCTCTACTACGCATGGAAACAGACACCTCTCTTCTGTCTGTGATGCTCTTACTAAATTAGCTTGCCATTACTGTCAGTAGCAGTGTGATGTTACTTATGTTCTTGGAATGGTGATATATGGATTAAACCTTCACTTCGAGGATTTCTAACGTATATTCGCGTTTTGTTTTTGCGTATTTGCTTCCGTATTTTCGTATGGCTGTACGACGTAGTGGGAGGTGACTATAAACTAAGTTTACTTCAGCTTTGATTTAAGTTAAGTGAGTTGCACATATAATGTATTTGGCAGATCCAATAAAACCAACGCCTGACCTGATGCACTGACGTTCTGTTGAGTCCTCAGGCCAGCTGCTCTAACTTTGGTGTCCCACAGGAACTCATTCACCTCCCCATCACTCGGATCAGCCTAATTTTCAGCTTAATTTTCAGACTTAAAATAGAAATTTTGTGGGGGCGTTGAACGGAGATACAGTTTAATTGTTACAAAACCATTAACAATTTACACGCTGAAGTAGTTTACATCCGCATGCGTGTTTTGGCACTGTGTACCGTCGTTAGTGGTTAGTTGAGTTCTAGTAAAAGGCCCAATATTGATGTAAACTGTAAAATGGTACCGTTGACAGTACACTGTGTAGAAACAAGTAGGCCGATGTAAAATACAGTACTTTGTGAATTGTTTTTGAAAAGGCATTGTAGTAGACACCAAGGAAAGTATACAAGAAGAACTGATAGTTGCTGTTGATATGGAAATCAGAATTTTTTTTTTGCAATGCCTCGTGTCTGAGACAAGGCTATATGTGAAGTCGCAACCACATTTTCCTCTTTTCTAGGCTATTAATTTCTATTAGTCATTCTAGCCAACGCTTTGCATCCTTTGTAATTAAGGAAGCGTCATTAAATAAGTATCGAATGAAGAACAAAACAGTTGCTCTGAGAGATTAAAGGAAGTCATAAGCAGATGGAACTAAGGGTCTTCGGAATTTTCGATGCGATTGCTTGTGTGTGTGTGTGCGCGCGCGTTTAATTTCAGAAGGATGCGGGTTATTTTTTACCGTTTATAACACATTGGTTACTGTGTGTACCACCTGGTTTTACATTAATAGCAGCGATTGTCCGCACGGGTTTTACTTGTTGTGTTTCTCAGAATAAAGAACGATAATGTTCCAAGCAGAATTAACTGGGTGGAGTTTGTAACAGATCAGTAATGATTTTCGTCGGAGGTTGACAACTGAACTCTTAGTTATTATGTGGATCAATTTTACGCTTCAACGCCTGTCTGAAAACTCCAATGAATACAGAATTAATCTTACTAGGCGGGTATTTAATTAATTTATTATTTTCGAAGTGTTGTTCGGGTTTCACAATTTAAGTGTGGAAATGAACAGATGCAGCAGCAAACATCTTGTAGCGAATCTGATGTTTATTGGACCGTGCGTCATTGTGATAACTAAAGAATCAAAAAAACAATTAGATGCAACTTGATATTCTATTGTACTTCTTATAGGCTCAACGTGTTTCAAGCATTACTTTGCGCATCACCAGGAGCTCCCGACTATAATGTTTTTTTCCACATTGGTCGTGCCGTTCTTGGTTTGCTGTATGTTGGAGGTAAGGTGCAGTTAGGCTGGATTAGTGACCGGGTTGCAGGAAAGATAGAAGGAAGGGTAGAAGAGAAAGGAAGGCGAAGAAAGAGATGTAAGCAGCTACTAGATGGTCTTAAAGAAAAGGGAGGATACTGGAAAATGAAAGAGGAAACAATAGATCGCACTGTATGGAAAATTCGCTGAGAAAGAAGCTTTGGACCTTCCATAAGACAGAATACAGAATGAATGAATGAGTGAATGAATGAATGAATGTGCTTTTTTGCATTTGAGAGAAACCAAGAAAATCACCAGACATGCTAGCCCGCAATGGACAAGATTTTAAGTAGGTGCTTTCCGAAACTTAGAAGAATGCTCGTCTACCTGACAAATATTGTTATTGAAACCCGAGGGCTTTGGAACACAACGCCAAAACACATTCCTGGAACTGTTCCACTCTCCGTCCTTCTCTCCTCACGACCTAGGACATATCCCCTCCTATCACTTTCCTGGTTTTTCTGTCCAAGACGTACTCATCTTGTCGTAGTCACATGACCATCACTACCTTAACAATACTAGGTGAGATTTTTAATCATGAATTTCCACACTGTGTGACGAAAGCAGCACTGCTGAGCCAAATTGTTTTTCGGTTCGCTTCACGGAGTCTTAATATTTCAATTAAACTCTTTCGCGTCGGAACTCGTACGGTGGCCCAAATTTATATCGAGCGACCGTCTGGAATAGAAATGAATATATATATATATATATATATAAACAAACCAGGTGGGTCCGATCCGTCCTAATTGTTACAGTCTAGTGACGGCTTCCTTGGGTGGGGCATTGATTTCGTAGTGTCGTTATTAGGTTGAGGGCTTTCAGTGTCTAAACCTTCCAGCTCTTCCATCGCATGTCGTTGCCAGCTGTCGTGGGGGTAAGATCCATAATTTGTCTTTACTGTACGTCGCACTGAGCTTTTAAATTAGAGTTGCTTTATCTAATTTTCCATAACAACTTTCAAGCAGAATAGCATCAGAATATTCAAAGACTTGGCGTTGTATTTTATGACTTTTTTATATTAGAAAAATGTCCTGCATTTGAAGACAAACGCAGTCAAGGCATAGTCAACGGAGACATTGTTTTCGTGATGTATCCCCTTGCACATTTTGTAAACATGTGTACTTTTTCTTAATCACTTAAGTGATTAAACTATGGGCTGGACTTCCGCTGTTAGTTTTACGCCATTTCTAAGAATTTTTCCTTCCCTACCTCGCCCAGATCAACTTTGGGGACCCACTGAACTCTCGTCAAATGATCTGTTTAAACGAGGGCACTTAATTAAGCAAAGAGGCAATTTTACCTTACTTCATCATATAACACTTTTAATGATAAATTTTGCAAAGGAAACCTCAGGTTTTTTAGGTTTCCATATTGGTAGTTGTCACTGTAAAATAAAATGTATTATGTAGCATACTGCATATTCGTAAGGAAATTCTTCTGAGTATTCTTTATTATTATTTGTGATTTATTAACGACTGCATCATTATCACAGATGATGCAGCGTGTAATGACAATGTGATAGTCGGCTAGTGGGCGTGGCATAACTTGACGTACTGTCCCAGAATTCTGGAGGTACTGAGGAAGAACACAAAATGTTCAGTCAGTATAGTGTATATTCCGGTTGGGAATAGAGCCGGGGTCTTCCCGAAAAGTAATCACAAGCCATACTGTTTGAAATCACCTTATGTATTGAGTAACGTCTATATTTCATAATACCGTCTCCAGAGAATATAAACCTTACATCACAAAACGACTTATTGTAGTGAAGTTGAAATATTGTTGAAAATGTTTCTTTGAGACTGGAATGTATGATAAATACTAGCCTATGTGCGATAGTGTTGTATTTGTAGTGAAGGTGACAGTCTGCAGATTTTTTTTAAGGTGCCACATCCCCGTTGGTGTTAGCAAATCACAAGTACATGTTTTAAGTCAGTCCACCGAGCAATGGTTTTCATCAGTTCACGGCTGCAAGTTTCAGCTGTAATTGCTTGCCATCTTGAGGCCTTTTATAAACGTTGAACAGGAAAGATTAAATACTGGGTAAGAAGGAGATCTCTCCTTTCACATTACGGATGTATTATAAATGTATAAAACCGTTTATATGTGTATGAAATACAAAATACCTTCAGCCATGGAATTCCTGCATGTGTATAAATATCTATTTTGACGTTCAGGCGACCGTGCATCGTGATAAATTCTTAGACATAAACCCAACTATATACACTAATTTCTGAAATTTATTTTTGGAATAAAACTCTACATGTTTCGGACAGTTTCTCTGTTCATCATCAGGAGTTCTTCAATGTATACACAGCAATGGTATATGTCATACAGGTTTGCTGACAGCTTGCTAGCTGTCAGCAAACCTGTATAACATATACCATTGCTGTGTGTACAGTGAAGAACTCCTGACGATGGACAGAGGAACTGTCCGAAACATGTAGAGTTATATTAAAAAAAATTGAGAAATTAGTGCATTTATTTGGTTTATTATAAGAATATAAATATCTAATATTAAAATGAAGGGAAAGAGATTAAAAGTTGGCAAGTTGGTAACATAAAAATATAATGTATCGGTGGCAGTAAGCTACTGGATCCAATGACGATGAGAAAGGAATGTGTGACGAAGTGCACTATCTTTACTTTAGTATTAGCCTACAGATTGTATTACAGTGGTGTCTGGGACTGACCTCAGCTGACGTGTTAAGGTGGGCATCCTAAATCTGTGTAGTAGAATGCCGGCATGGTACCTCAAAATGTGTCCTGACCATATCCGTCTACAGTTGTTATAATCACATTTGTGTCGCACTCACCATGAGAGCTGAAATAGTCCCTTTAATTAATTACCTAAACATCAACATTATTTATGGCACCATAACTCATATTCGCTCCGCTGTCGAGTTATGACCTTTTACTGAATATTTAGGGCAGACTGTGCTGATTGAATGTTACGGATAACGTGGTAACATAAAAGTTGTGTAACAAAACATACGTACCAGAAGCAGCAGAAAATATTTAATTTACGTCTTTTATTGTGTATTTTTTCTACATTGTGTTTGTGTTTTTTTTAAGTCAAAACTTACATTGTCTTTATTACGCTAAGAGAAATATTTTCGTAGAAAGAAGGTATAAGATCCATTTTTTTACTACCGACTTGACCCTGGGTGTGTTGAAAGTCCTGTTTCAACATACAGCAAGATTTGGCTATGTGTGATTTAAGGCTTCCGCCGCAAAGTAGATGAGATCTGAGCTCTTCTGGCTTATTACGCAGCGTATGGTGGTAATTCCTTGCCGACGTTTCGAGACAACGTCTTGGTCCTATCTTCAAGGGTCAAGGAATCCGACAAGAGAGACAAGAAGATCATTGCAGATGGGACAGATAGGTTGTTCCAAAACGACGGTAAGGTAGTGCCACCATCCTCTACGTAATATCCAGAAGAGCGCAGATCTCACAGTTTGGTTATATATTGGATTTAGTGCAGTTTGATGGCGCCATAGAGGTGCGTCTTACGGCTTTCCAGTAAACTTTGAACCTTGATTTCGTCAACGTCACCTCAAAGCACGATATCTTATTCAGTGGTGCAGGTTTGGTGCCTATGTTTATGAACTGCTGGTTACATAACTGTCGTGAGTTTCTCTATCACACTGGGAATAATACTCAGCGGAATAGATTCATTCTCTTATAGTGTTTTGTGTGTTTATACACAACGTTTCATCGTGCTTCAGTGACGAGAATAATCAACGAACTTAAGCCACTGTTGTGGAAACCAAAGAAACGGAGTAAATTTGGTGTACATGGCGGCGTTGCTACTCTGCGAGGGGTAAGCAGAGCTTTAAGACTGCTGTGGAGAGAAAATACTAGTGGTGATCAATATGGGCTTTAAAAACATTGGATGAACAGTTATCTTCAGGTACTCCAGTCACAAAAGAGGAAACCTAATGTAGATACTTAATTCTGCCATTCTTCATGCCAACACTTGAGTATGAAATAAAGTGTACCATATACAGCCCCGTGACAGCTCCGCTTATGGATAAAAAAAAATTATTTCCATTTGAGCTGGGGTCAGCATATACAGATTTTTCTCTACGTCGATACATGTTTCCTTCTCATTTGCGAATGTGAATTTGCTAACGTCGTGGCTTTTCACAGCGAAATTGTTTGGTTTGCAATCTTATAGGCTAATGACATCGTGAATTTATGTAGGATGACACAACGCCTCGGAGGGAAATGTTATCTCTGTCTTGAGGGTGAAGGAGTACGATCCAAGTTGATGCTGAAGTGATATGGTTCTATTAAGTAGGTGGGTTACGAGAGATGTGGCCAGCGAAAGGCGAGGGAAGTATTAAACAGGCTTCCTCTGTTTTTATAACCTCTAGTGTTGGTCACATTTGTAAAGGTTTTAAGTGGAAAAATGGATTATAAAGGATCCTACGTTTGTTTTCACACATTTTACCTCTAATTGATGAGACCATTTACTGAGTAATATACAGATATTACATTTTATTGGAATTTTCTTCTGGCAGTCGTGTACTACAATAAATTGGCAGACTCATATTTACCTAGTTGAAACCAGAGCATGATTGTAAGATATGCCTACCAGTATTTGTTTAACATTCTGGTTTTTCAGTAACGGTTACATGTCAAGATGCTTTTTGTAGGAGTAATCTGAGCTGTGAAAAAAAATGGGAATACAATGAAGAAGTTCATCAGCTCTTTATAGACTTCAAGAAAGCTTTTGATTCAGTTAGGAGGGACGTCTTATATAAGATTCTAATTGAGGTTGGTATCCCTAGGAAACTTGTAAGGTTAATAAAGATGAGTCTGACTGAAACATATAACAGAGTCCGTGTAGGCAAGAATGTGTCTGACAGGTTTCCTATTAGGAATGGTTTGAAACAAGGAGACGCTCTATGGCCAATGCTTTTTAACTTTGCTCTAGAGTATGCCATTAAGTGGGTTCAGTTAAACAGGGATGGCTTGAAACTAAATGGTAGACATCAGCTTCTGACTTATGCCGATGATGTTAATATACTGGGAGGAAGCATACATACTCTAAAGGAAACCGCAGAAGCTTTAGTAGCTGCTACTAGGGAGATTGGACTGAAGTAAGTGCTGATAAAACTAAGTGCATGGTCATGTCTCTAGATCAGAATACAGGACGAATTCACAGTGTGAGGATTGATAATATTACCTTCGAGAGGGTGGAAGAGTTTAAATATTTGGGAACAAATTTAACAAATCAAAATTCTATTGCGGAAGAAATTAAGAGCAGATTGAGGTCAGGAAATGCTTGCTATCATTCGGTGTAGAATCTTTTGTCTTCCAGGTTGCTATTCAAAAATTTAAAAATCAAGATATAGAACTATAATTTTGTCTGTTGTTTTGTATGGACGTGAAACTTGGTCGTTGACATTGCGGGAGGAAAGGAAGCTGAGGGTGTTTGAGAAAATGGTGTTCAGGAGAATATCTGGACCTAGGAGGGACGAGATAACGGGAGAATGGAGGAGAATGCATAACGAGGAGCTAAATGATTTGTACTCCTCACCCAATATTGTGCTGGTGATAAAATCGAGAAGAATGAGATGGGCTAGGCATGTGGCGCGTATGGGTGAGGAGATGGGGGTGTATAGGTTCTTGGTGAGGAAACCGGAGGGAAGGAGACCAATGGGGAGACCTAGGCGTAGATGGGTGGATAATATTAGGATGGATCTCCAGGAGGTGGTGTGTGTGTATATGGACTGGATTGGGCGGGCCCAGGATAGAGACAGGTGGCGGACGCTTGTGAGTGCTGTAATGAACCTTCGGGTTCCGTAAAATGCGGGAATTTCTTGACTAGCTGCAAACCAGTTAGCTTCTCACGTAGGACTCGGCACCATGGAGTAAGTAAGTAAGTAAGCTGAGCTGTGTGCAGTAACTAGTAAAGGTAAAGGTTAAAAGGTAAAGTTTTTTTTATATACAGTAATGAAGTCATGTAGGAGGAGTGGAGGCATGTCTTCACTCATTCTTAACCTCGGTACTAGCTGGGGGCGTCTGGTCTGCAATACTCCTTTGCCGTTTGGCTCCCGGGGATATAACATCTGGTTTCAATTGAATAGGGAGCTGAATGGAGCCTAGAGATGGCCAGGACATTTGGAGAAGCGAAAAATGTCTTTAATCTGCCGTGATTTGAACCCTGGTTTGTCCATCCCATAATCTAGGCACTGTACCGACTATGCTACCACTGTAACAACCAACATAGGCGTATGTTGGTACATCTGAATACGTGTAAAAGCTTTATGCAATTAACTTATTTTTATGTTACCATAAAAGATGATGCAATGAAGATATACGAAACTTGAGACTCCCTCATGTGTTTACTTGTCCTGCTCTCGGAAGCTGTGAAATTTTTTAACGTTACCCACAACTTTCACGCGTATACAGACCTTGGCCTAAATAGGGTTCATTAAACCCAGAAAACACCTCTTACAAACGCGGTGTGTGCACGAGAGGCGTTTCGTTGTGCTGCCACAACGATCAAATTCGTTTGGTTGGCGTTTTAGCGTGATATATACATCTCTTTAAGAGGGAAGCTGTAGTTTAAAACGCGTCTTTTCCATTATAGTGATCACTTTGTTTGAATAAACGACGACACGTGACATGAAGTCTCCTTTGCACTGCTATATCATTTTAATTACTATGACCAATGCAAGATTTAGAGTGAACTAGATGACAGCAAAATATGAATGTGAGGGAAATGCAAGATAAAAAAAATTGTCGCCCTAAAATAACCAATATGTAATGCCTGTCTCATGGGCAGAGATATCCTAATAATTTTTTTTACCCTCGTATATATGTCTGTTTGCTTGAGAATAATTATATGCACAAAGATCCAGCTAATTTGTTTAAGAGCATACTGTTTTATTATTGTAGTACTATTTTATTTTTAAATTTAACACATTTCATTGCCATGTAAATAAAGCTAAATCGATTCACAATTTTTCTTAGTATGTTTATTTATTTTTCTACTTGTTTCGGGCTACTGTGTGCCTGTCATCAGGAGGAACAATTGTATTTATGCGCCACTTGGTACTTGTTATTCTGTAGGGATGACAGGGTGCACCCTGCATACCAGACAGTCATCCATACAGAATAACAAGTATCAAGTGTCGCGTAAATGCAGTTGTTTCTCCTGATGATGGAAACAGTCGCTCGAAACATGTAGAGAAAAGAAATAAACGTACTAAAAAACTATGCACCAAGTTGGCTTTATTTTCAAGATTATACGGGGATGTACGGTCAACAAAACATAAAATTCATTTCATTGCGTTTAGTGGCTTATTTTAAATAATTCAAATAATTATTTTCATACAAATATGAACGTAAGACTTTGCTCTGAGATGCCTAATTTAAACGCGGCAGTGATTGTTCCAACTTAAACCGTGCGACAAATGAAAACTGCTTGTGTTACTTGGCGACGTTACGAAAATAAAATAAAAATGCTGAATACATTTCCTCTAAGAAGTGAATTTTGTGAAATGGTACCATCGTGGTTTGTACACCGGAGACGTAGACCACCACTTACTCCGTTTAGTGAAATAGCGCAGTTTCATATAAGTGAAAGGGTGAAATGTCAGAATAACAGGTTTTGGCCGGCGAAAAATCTCGTGTTATTCCTCGAAGGGCCATTATTTGACGTTATGGGGTGTTGTGATATGAGTGCAGGGATTCTTGGGCCATTTATTTTTCTGACAGTCTGTATTCACACCAATATTTCTCTCATAATCTGGCGTAATCTTTTGAATAACTATCCGATGTGGGGCAACCTGTCTTTTTCGTTTCAGCAAAGCATTGTACTAACTCACACCGCCAACAATTCTGTGCGTTGTCTCTACAGCGGTTTTGAAAACAAAATGATAAGCAGGGGAATGTGTTCTCCTCGTTCGTCAGTTCTTAACCTGTGCTGTCAATTTTTGCGTGTAGGTTACGTTTCGGGATAAAGTGCGTAGTAGCAACCATTGCACGAAGGCGATCCTAAACCGTACACTTTTACCAGCAGAACTGCGGCGTTGAACGAATAACGCGTTTAGTTCCTTGGGACTCTTATCTGCGAGTCGGAGGGAAACATTTCAAGCATATACTTTGGTTGTGGTGAGTAAAAACGAAACATGAATGGTAAAACACAGAAAGCGCATGGACCCCGACTCGGGGCAATATGCAGTAGCGCGGGTAGTTGACCAAAGATGATGCTCAGATAAAATAATGCCCATGTAACAAAGTCGCGCCTGCCTTTACGCTTTTTAAATGAAGAATTGTATAGTTCTAAAATACCCGGTACAGATGATGAACACCAAAGCTGCTGGGCCAGTGTACCCTTTTTTTTGTGCTGTCGGTTCAACACGACCCTTTACTTACGTTGACCTGGAATATAAATATCATACCACACGAGAAGTGATTCGTTGTGCAAAACGTTAAATACGGATACAAATGTGTGGCAGAGAGGCTTCAAGTATGTACGTATTGGCAAAGTAATGAGTCCTATAGAGCCACATTTTTCATTGGATTGTACATATGCGCTTATATTCATGCAATTGATGCACATTTCGGTTACTGCAGTTAAGCAAGAAATGGATAAGCTGAAGGATCGCGAGAAGTGGTTTGTGTCAAGTACCCGTGAACCTGAGCTGTACAGAAATATGTGTATAAATAAACAAAGAATGTGTTTCGAAATTTTCTTTGTGTCTTTCTTCCTTTTGGCGCTGCATCCCAACGCGGGCTATGACCCCCTCTTTCATGAGGTATGTAGATCACACACAACGACGCACAAGAGTCGGTAGGACTCCTCTGGACGAGTGACCATCTTGTCGCAGAGATCTGTACCTGAAGACAACACACAGCACTCAAAAGAGACAGACATCCATGCCCACGGCGGGATTCGAAACCACAATTCCAGCAGGCGAACGGCCTTAAACCGCGCGGCCATTGGGACCTGGAATTCGAAATTATACCTACTCCATTACTGTAAAGCTTTGTATCTTTGTCAGAAGTAAGGTATGTGAATGTAATTACAGCGAGTGGAGACGTTTTGCTACATTGGCGTGTGTGTGATGGAAACTAGTTAAAGTTAAGCCGAGTAATCCCGTAAGAAAAATTTTTCAATTAGTTGACGTCTTGAAATTCATTATGCAGGAGTAGAGGGGGAAGAAGAGGTTTTTAGACGTTACAACGAAGTAAATGCCATGCTTCCGGGCATGCAGACATAAACCTGAAATAATGTGACCCTAGTTTCGGATGGTTGGACGCAGATGTAAACTCTGGGCTAGGGTCATTCTTATCCGTGAGGCTACAACATCGCAGTCACAGTCCTGGAGTCGTTGGCTTTACAAATGTATACAAAACAGCAGTATCCGCTTATACACACCGAAATGTACATCTCACAAGAAGATGGGGTTGAAGTACTGAGGGTCAATAGAATTTGCCTTACTCTGTACGTTTATATTACCTAAGTGCTTTGTTTTATTTTATTAATCACTCATTTTCTAAAACCTTTGCAACCCTTGCTTATGCACAATATTGTGCGTAATGTAACCTTTAATTCTAAATGGCACACGTTTTTGGTCGTTATTGTACAGAAGACCTGAGATTAAACCCCCTAGTGTAAACGTAATTAAAATAACATTTGAATTACATACAACACACTGCGTATACAGTGGGACGACCAATTGGTAATGCACACAGATTACAGTGATAATTATTCGGACTCCGCAAATGTACGTAGTAAACAAAGCTCAACATTTTAAATGCACGAGCAGGTGGAACATCCAGTAATCACTGAGCTTAAATGGTTAAAAGAAGCAGAGAGTGGTCAGGTATTTGAAATACCTAGTCTAAACTTTGATGTCCCGCTGCAGCTAGAAATGGACGTCACAGACATTGACTTTTTCAGTGGGCGGTAACATCCAGCGGCTACATAGATTAAGCGTAGAGTTCACGTGTGCAGACTAAAGTAGCCGTACTGAACAAATGAAATAACCCACCTCTAATAATAAATGCTTCATGCTCATCTAAATTGGAATTTGTTTAGCTATTCCTGTGTTGACAGTAAGTACGCATAAATCACATCTATGTATAGTGTTGTTTATGAGCAGAACACATAGGTGTAACGTTAAACCTGAAGTCAAGGAGCCTCACTGACAGTTTCTGTATTTTGTTTTGAACAACTTGCGCTGTTAAAGTGAATGCGTTAATTTTAGACATTTAAAATCACATTGTAGAATGTTGGTGAAATCAGTGCCGCATTCGCTAATTAATGCGGATACCTTTAATCTGTTTGCAGACTAAAGCGGAAACGAACTTTCTGGTTTCATAAAATGTCTGGCATTTCTTGACCGAATGAGCTGTGAGTGGGTGCTCAGAAAGGGCATTTATCTGTGGAATTACGTGTAGACATATGTGTGTAAATGTATACAGGCAGCTGTAGCGAGTTCTATGAACCACTGCGTGCTTACGCGTGAGCGCCTAGCAGTGCTGCATACACTTAATCATTTCTATAAAAGGCCAAGTAAGAAATTCTTTGACGAAGATTTTACGCTACGCAGAACTTTAAACTACGAATGTGTGCCACCACTTTGCATGAAGTTCTGAATATTGTTTATGTTCCTTACACGTGTCTTTCAACGTGCAATATTATGGGACATTGGCTAACCTAATCGAGGATTTTGTAGCTTTGCTCGTTTGTATTGGGAAAGTTTCTGTATAATAGCCCACTGCAGTTACGACACGAACTTATCCTTCCGAATTCTTTCCAATTCATTCTTCTTCAGTCCTCTTGTCAGTGGAAGCTATAAAGTCCGATACGATGGAAGCGTTGTAAAGTAAAGAACTACCGGGGTGCTCATAAGTCCTTAGGCCGACCAGGAAGGAAACAAACTCGGAAGCATGTCAGGGACGCGCGCGATTTCAACTTCGAGACGCGAGCTGTTATCAAGTTTTTTTTTTAATGCAAGGCAAGGCGCCGAAGGAAATTCACGCCATTCTGACATAAAAATTAGCTTGTTTTGTTCCTGGTCGGGCTAAGGACTTGTCAGCACCCCTATACATTCTTCTAAAGAGACTGAAGCCAAAAATTTCAACCATCTGCGATAACTTTATTCTCTTCCTTTTTAGAGGTAACGACCTTCAAGTGTTGAAGCGGACGTAATAATGTTCATGGCGTCAGTATTGACGTATAGCGTTCTAAATAATCTAAACAGAAGATCTTGGCAGCTATGTTGTTTCGGAGGGTGTGGAGATAGACAGTGACAGAATTAACTTAAAATTAAAGATTGTAATTTTAACATTTTAATGATCCGTTCAAATTATTTGATAAATATCTCTTTCCGTACTGTTGTAAAAAATAAACAGAACTGCTTAATTTATTTTGCCTTCATTTTCGGAGTAGCGCATATTTGTGAATTGCATGCTACGTCTCACATGTTATTTAAACAAATTCGTTGATTGCTTTGATCTCAAATCGCTTCCCTTCCAACTACACTGCATGAAAGTGTATTCGATTCGTGAAGGATGCTTGTACAGTATTTTTGTGTTATGCAGTCTAACTTGGCGATTTAAACAAGACTGACAAGTTATTTTCTGCTACGTAGCCGTGTGTAGGCTGTTTTTTGCATTGTAATTCCATTCTTCATAACCAACACTTATTTTAATCGTGAAGCAGTATCTGTTCTCCCTTGTAGTGTTAGACATAAAATGTCTGAAATGCTGGTAGATTACATTTTGCTTATTTGTTGTTTTAGTTTTGAAGGGTTACCTTATAGGCAATCGAAAAAAAAACTAATGACATCTTTTGGTATAATTGTCAGAAAGTAGAACAAGTTCAGATGTTTGAGATTCTTGTGATAGGATTATATCAACTGTAGGAATAATTACATTACTAGCGTTCAGCACTTGAATATTTATGTGTTTCGACAAAAGAACAAGAGAATCTCTTCATTAGACACCTATGAGGTGCACACGGACACATTTCGTCAGGCGTTTGCCCTCATTAGCGTACAGTATGTCATACATTTCTGTTTCCTTTTACCACCTTTGTCTTGGGCCAAAAATTATCTTCGGCACCACTTTTTCAAAGGCTATTAGACAAGATTCTTTAGGATGAACCCATAGGCCTTTTTAAGCCTACACCTTGCAGTGGATTAGCTGCTGTTTGATTGATTACAAAATACACTCTTAAAAAAGTAACAGTAAAATGCAGTCAAATACGAATTGTGTTTGCCTGCATTTTACAGATACTTGTCATCCTACCAACACAACGGGGATGTCTCACCTGAAAGACACTCTTCCCCTCTCGTGCTGCTGGAATTTGTTCCACATTTTGGCTCTGAAAAGGGGGCCTGTGTTTCACTTTTCTTCCGAGAAACAAATTATAATTTAGTGCAGGTGTTTGGAAAGGTACAGCATCCTAAGAAATTAGAAATGCATGATTTATGTCTGAGTTCGTTAATAATGTAACTTTGATAGTGCTTATTTGTTTCCAGGCGAAAATGAACAAGCATTAGAACTCATGTTATGGGTTTATTTAGAGATATTACGGTGGCTATTAATTAAATGGTGATAAGTCTACGGAAGAAGCTCTTTGTGATATTGGGAATGCTGCATCCAACATCAGTTGTGTTAAATAAAGTCTCACACAGAGCAGTCGGATCTCGACCTAGGGTCAGCTTGTTGGAAAGCTTGTGAAATAAACAGACGGTAAAGGTAGCTATACCAAAGCCCAATTGTAGTAACACCTAAACTTCTAGGAGAAGGTATGTAGTCAAACACACACAACGGGGATGACACACTTCCTAGACCTAAACTTCGCCCTTCAAACATATATCAGATCCGTAAAATTCAGAAGGAACGGCTGCCAGCATTGGCGATAATCCTGGTTTTCTGCAGTATCTCCAAACCCAGCGTGATACAGAATGAGATTGGAGCAGAACTGTGATGATTTTCGTGGTATAACTTTCGACATTACTTTTTCCTTGTAGTCAGGATATCCTTGATATTTCTATGCGTAAAAGCGGTGAATTTCTACCAACCTATGTGATTCCATGTCCAGTAAGATATTAAAGTTCATAACAACTACGGTGAAAACGTCAGCTCTCACTTGTAAATTATGACTATTATAACACTTGCCAAGCAGTGGATTATCCCGATATCCATTCGCAGTGGACGATTTTTCCGGTCACCTCTTGTGTGTAACAAAATGTAACAGCAGGCACACAGTTGGCTTGTAAGTAATTACCAAATTTCGGCCAGAGCGTTCTTGTTCTAATGGATTTATTGGGTTTATCTCCTCAGGTCTCACCGTTTTCAAGGTAAACTATTTATTATTACCTTGGTTGTCAATTTTTATTGTTGGTAGCGTTGGTGCAGACCACAGACCACGAAATGATACCCGCTCTTGGGAGGTTAGCGGGCGTGTCTGGTGCGGTGCGTGGGACTGCTGGCTTTAGGTGGGACTACTGGACTGATTTGGTAGGTGCGACGGACTTCGATCACCGAACACGGACTGAAAACACCGAGCATTTCGAGTAGCGTGTATGAGTTGTAAGCGAGTATACTGTTCGAATGTTTTTAGGATGAGTAGTGGCAAATCGCCATTTACTGAGAAATCTTGCGCATGCACATCTGTCACATCTATACCACTAATCATCTCGTGGTCTGCGGACAGCAAAGAATAGTCTATCACAAATTTATTATAAACGACATTGAAAAGATTCTTTTATTATTACGTCTTTAAAGTTTCTAGCAATGATGTATCATAATAGACGTAACTGATATTATGGTTATTGTCTATCTTCTCAGGCTGAGACGAAGCACGTTTCGGGAATTAGATCTGTCTGGATCCTCAGGCGAAAAAGAGAGGGAGAACCTAATCTGGTGGTCCCTTTGGAAACGACTAGTACTGTAACTGTCCTGTGGCAGGGACTAGCTGTTTCTAACGGGACCATCAGAGTAGTTTCTTCGTCCGCCCTTTCTACCTGAATACATTGTCAAAAAAGTATCATTCACATCTGTCGACGAATGTTATTTATAGAAGGAATTGAATTATGTATCTGCGGCTGAATTTTTTTCTTATTCTTGGTCAAAATATCGTTGGCCGAAAGTGTAGATAGATGGGAGAAACAAATCATTACTGATTTCCAGGCGACAGATTTCGTAATTGGGAGAAATATAATAATATCTGGGGTAAAAGGGTGTATTAGTAAGAATTATGTTGACTGTCTGAAGGAGAGGTATTTATTTTATCGAGGTAGATTTCTTTGGTTTATTCAAGAGAATTAATTAGCCATACAAAAAAAATAAAAATTTTGAGATGTACATTTGACAACATTTAACATTTAAAGGACTTCTTAGCAGGAAATCACCTGTTTGATGAAATTTTTGTTTTCACACACAGAATAAGATGATGTGGGTATTCTGAGGAACCAAAAAAAAATAAAGAAATACACTTTTATTTTACCTTACATTTATTGTACCAAAATTCAGTGTATACTGTACAAATCAGTACAAAAATTCAGTAGATCACAGCCATTTTAAAACCTAGGACAGTATAAAGTTGTTTGGCACGTAATGAATGCACGCTTGTGGTTTCAACAGCACGCGTTGTTATTACAGGGACATCATATTTAACAACAAAAAAACAATATTAACGACAACTTTATACCATCATTGACGAGTTTTAGCTTACAAGTATATAAAATAGCACCATCACGTTGTTCTCATAACCCTTAAATTGCACTTTCAATTTATTTATGGCAAATATCATCTACTCAATATACAACCGTAATGAGACATAAATGGAAATGTTTTGTAATGTTACATGTACGAGTCTACTAACTTCTTGTATAAGTTTTTAATATATCAAGGTTTACAATCTATCAGTAGTTTTGCCAACATAAATTGAACGCGCGTTACTCTTACTCTAGGATTCTAGACTTCTAGGCTTCGTTACAGACTCAGTACCGTGTTGTTAAAGTAAATTTTGTTTTTTATATTGGCACAAAATTAATATCAATGTTGTGTTACGTATTTCTGATATTGGCAGAAATTTTATACATGTAACTGTTTGTATGAAGTATAAAGTTTCACATACCGGTGCGTGAACAGCGGTAAGTTGATATTGTAACCCAGGAGAAGCAGTGTAATTTGATTATCAAAGAAATGCAGACTGGTTGTTGAGAGTATTCAACAGGTTTAAATCAAAAAGCAGTGGAACAACTTTTGAATTCAAATTTAGTATACCAAAGTTATTTCATTAATTCAGACGTAATGTTAACACATATCAAAGCATTTTCCAATAGTGACGTAGATACTGAAGTCTTCTCACACGAGGGAATTTTTTTTTTTTTGCGCAGATGCTTCGATGTTATTTCTGTTTCCCATCCTGGCAACAAGCCCAGTAGTGAAAAATTTCGCTAAACACATTAGAAGACACAACGGAGTTTCTGTACTACGTGGATGTGGTGCTTTTCAACATTTTTTTTCTTCACATTTTGAGTTTCTGAAACACAGGTGCTTCAAGAAACATGCTGCAAACACACGTGCACACACATACATAAGACTAGCTGTCTTACAATTACAGATACAAACACAGATTTACAAATAAATATATTAATTGTGAATAATTCCGTAATTTATTTTGTGCATTGTCTTAACGGATTTATGCCATATCCAGCAACCAGAAATATAGGAAATATTTCTGACTAGAAATCCGGCACCAGTATACGATTATGCAACACAACATACATGTGTTACATAGCCAAATTTTCTTTGATGGTTTCTAAATATTTCGTGGACTCTGTAAGTGTAAGTAGGCACACCTACGTGACAAGAATCCTGTTTTGTACCATGTTTATACGATTAAAACACTTATAATCGATGGACAAAACTCTACATTTGTTGGGATATACACACGTTTAAGAGTATCAAATATGGAATGTGTTTACATTACAACAAACACTTAAAACCGAGTAGGTTATAATATTACCTGTCGCTGGACATCTTTCCTTTTTCCAACGTCTGTAATTGGTTTTGTTGTAACAGTATCTATTATTTACATTCAAAATGTTGGACTCGCGCATTAAACATCTACCCAAACACTTCAATAGTGACCATTTTAAACACTCCCTTTCTGTGAGATTACTTACTAACATCAGGAGCGACAGGCTATTTGAACCGGTTGGGACATTTCATTTCAGTGAAGTTGTGTGATATTATTGGTCAAACTTGAAATCACCCTTTCGCCAAAAACGTTGCAGATGTATGACGCATTCGCAGCCTATTCGTTTGGAACACCGCCCATGTCACTTACATACCCAGGCTCTTAACGCCACATGGATAAGTACCTGACCCCACGATATAGTAAGTTTAACTCCTCTCTACATCAAAAACTGCCAGGCAGGGAAATGCATTATTTTACATTGCAACCACTACTTCTCATCTTGTGTTAATTAACTGTTCTCTGATCTTTAAATTCAATTTGAATGTACGTTACATGAAACGTAATGAATTCCTGTCGTTTTAATAGAATTGGAAATTCGTAAGTTCTGTCTGGCTTGTGTGGTTACAGTAATTTTAAACGAACGGAGAAGGCATTTGTTAGGTACACTAATTATCCAAGTATGTTATTACGTTTCACCTAAATGTATCGGGGCAAAGTGACTAGGCAAAGTGCTCATATCTTCTCTGCTATAAAGTAATATGGAATATCTATTAGGGAATTTGCAGTGCAAGTCGATTTAAAATATATTATACAATTTCTTATAAATAAATTAAATTAAAAGTAACTGAATAAAATATAAAAGAGGAAAATATTAAATAAAATTAAAGCTTTTGACGAAATTGAAAACTGATAGAACAGGATTCACCTGCTCTCTCATACCTCCACCCAGCCTCGTCAGGCATAGGACGCATTGATATGTATTCAGTATTCTGTTAACGCTCGAACACAAACATAAAGCAAATCCAATATAGGCCGGCCTATTCTTATTGATTTTATCTTTGTTAAACCACGTGGCGCTTGTCCTACAGAGGCTGGGAAGATGGTTCCTTTTATTATTCAACTTTGTGGCGGAACGATTACTAGAATGTCTGCTGTATCCAAGCCACTTAATCCGTCACTGGGAAGGAGAGAGGCGAACAAGTTACCTCGTCCATGGTTGTGCGCCGATGAGGCAGTCCTTCACACACTGGCGGCAGCCCCAGGGTTTGGGATCGGACCGTTGCCTGAGGGAAACTTGTTGCCAAGTTCTAATAATTGTGTTACCGGCCATCTTTAAAAGTAGGACACTTCGCACCTGGGCTTAGCATCTTCCTACAATCTTTTATCTTCGCCTTGCCAGAACGAAGGCAATTATTGTTGACTTAGTTCATAATAAAGGGAGAGTCAATGGCGGCAGGGACGTCAGGGTTAGCCTGTGATGTGAAATGGCCAAGTCCCCACTACACCTCGCATACTGACTCGGACGTACTTCCACAAGGTAAAGGAAAGCAAGGCAGTGAGACCAGATGTCATCTCACGGAACCACCGTGGCGCATCGCGTAGCAGCATCGCTGGGACCTGCCGGGTCCTGTTCCGGTCACAGCGAAGCTGTTGCTGTGAACTTTTGGCGCCGTTTAAGAACCTGATTACGGTGCAGGTCAGACTTCTGGCACACCACCACTGTGCCTCCCTGGGTCTGCTGGTGTGTCTGGTTGCCCATACTTCCGTTTTTGCCATTGCTGTTGTTGCTGCTGCCAATCAAAGTGCCGATCATTTTTGATACCGAGAACTTGCGTGATTTATGGTGTCCATTGTTGGCATTTCCTTGAATGCAACGGCACTCGTTCACCAGCACTTCAAAAGCTTGGTATAAATCCGCACTGTTGTCAGCTACCGATACTTCGAAAAAGTGGCAACTGTTCATGACTGCGGCTGTGCGTCCCTCCAACTCGTCTACCTGCAGACAACAAAAAACCATGTATCATGAGACCTGATAAACTAGTTGAAGAATTAAAGACCAACTCGATTTCACTTGCTATTTTATTTCAATTCTTATGTGCTCAACATGTTTCGGACATTAATATATCCATCATCAGGAGCTTGCGACTTTGATGTTGAATTACCACATCGGCTGTTTTGTTCTCGGTTCTTTGTGTGTTGGAGATTTGGTGCGGCTTGATTTGAGTAGTGTCCGTGTTGCAGGCTGAAGCCTACTTCTGCCTGCAACACGGACACCGAGAACAAAACAATCGATGTGGTAATTTAAGACCAAAGCTGCAAGCTCCTGATGATGGATATATTAATGTCCGAAACATGTTGAGCACATAAGAAGTGAAATAAAATAGCAAGTGACATCAAGTTGGTCTTTTATTCTTCAACTATTACAATGACGCACGGTCTAATGAACATAAGATTCACCTTATAAACTACTGTTGGGTAATATTAAAGTGGATTTTAAAGAAATAAGATGGGAAGATGTGCACTGATCCATGTTGCTCATGAGAGGTTATGAGTGGCGGTCTTGTTAGCACGGCAACGAACATTTCGTGTCATAAAATGCAAGATAATTCTTGACTAGATGAGGAACTGTTAGCTTTTGAAGTAGCGCTCTGCTGCATGAAGTGAGGTCATGAGAAGTACGTTCAGGAATCTACGTGAAGCATCGGGATCTTACAGTTCAAAGGAACTGCAGGTATAATGGATTCAGACTGATACTACTAATGGTACAAACTAGATGTTTATACAGCAATTTTAAACTCATATTCCCAGCATGTGAATTGTGAGCAAGTTTTCCTTTCGGATAATACCGCCCGATTACTGAATACCATAATCTTGCTCTGTAATTATGTGTGATGTATAGTACTTCAAACTCAGATTAACAAATGAGAGCATTGAGGCTGAAATTACCCCTGTTATATAATTAGAATGAATGTCTGCATATGGCTTTGTTAACGGGCGGAGGCACTGTCTTTAGCAACTTTTTTTTTTTGTCCGTTGAACCCTTTAAAGACTGCCATTAACTTGAACTACATTTAAATATTTAGTCCGTACCGCGCAGTAAACACCTTCCTTCTCGGTTGTAAAAACCAGTCGTTTCATGCCGTATAGGGTCTAAGACTCATCTAAAACACATTAATACTACCTAGGTCAGAACGTAGAATTTTAAAAATTTTTAAACCTGATGGTACCCTAGTCACCATTAGGCTTTAAAGGCTTAATCAGTAGGTAAGGACGCCCCGTAATGGAACTAGTTCATGCACGTGATGCTGGCAGAAGACTCACCTCGCGGAGGTGTACAAGGTCCAGTTTGTTGGCAAGCAGTGTGACGGGAAGAGTGCTGTCGGGTCGCAGGTTCTGGAAGTCCTTCAGCGCTTCCTGTGCGTATTCGAAGGACTGCTTGTCTGTTATGGAGTAAACGACGACGCAAGCGTCGGCCCACTGCACCTGCTCCAGTGGGAACGTAGAGTCTCTCTGTGGACGTCAGATGAAATGTTAGTTACATTTACATCAGGTAGTATTAGGTTTAGACGCCTGCTTACAAGGTTTCAAAACAATGGGTGTAATGAATTTGTTTCGATCTGAGAAATCTTGGTCTATTATAAATGTATTCCAAATACCTAATGTACTGAGCACCATAATATCATTAGCCTGAATTTAAAGTAGATGTTGATAGTCCTCGATCATTTCTTCTTGTAGCTTTAGAAACTGAGTTTATCATTCTGCTTAAATGGAAATTAAATTATGTGGAGCTATAAATTTTACGTATAGATCCTGAAGGGAAAATTGCAATATGGCTGTACTTTTGAGCTGTGTTACAAAATACACAGAATTACGCGGACAACAGTATTTGTAACACAGGAATAGAAAATTGTAACACTCTGTAATTATCTCCTTTAGTTCACACGTTATTTCAAGCAACGCGATGTTCTGAATTGAAATACGAATAGTTAACTAACTTCAGTTACATATAATGTCGCTGGGTCAGTAAACTGCAGTATTCCGTAATTACATTTCTATAACTGAAATTCGAGCCAGATGGTCCATCTAGAATTTTAGTAGTTATAAAATATTTGTTGGGCAAACTTGGTCAGCAGTAGTTCGGCATAGCAGGGTTGATTATGAAACCTACGCAGAATGTGAGGATTAGTTCACGCTTTATTGGATTAGTTGAATGATCATCTACTTTAATGTTTTGTGAAGGTAAAAACTTACCGTTTCGCCTGATACATCAAGGATTTCCACCTCTAGTGGGGTGTTTTTGACTGTTACTTTCTTGCGGTACAGCAGGTCTGTAACATAGAGAGAAACATATTCCTTTATTTTAATTTGCCTCAGCAGCTTAAACACATGACCGTAAGATACTTATATCTATACTCCATTAAACACTGTCTAAATGAGGATGAACGAAAGCTTCACTTTCAAACCGTGGTACGCGTACCACTGGCAGTACGCGGAAGGTCGTTTGGTGGAATGGAAAGGTATTTGCGATTACCATTTGTTCATAATTCAGTTTCAGATATAGTAATGACGTTATAATTGTTGTAAGTGAGTTTAAATGACAGATGTTTATAAATTGTGTACCGAAATTTTCTTTTATTTTCTGAGTATAAATGCAGCTTTTCCTGTGTCGTATAATACCGACTGACGACGGAATGTTTTACATACAGACGCCAGGCAGCGCGCCGGAGCAGCGGAACCGAGGATCCCAGAATATCATATTTATTTTTCTTGCCTCTGCAGTTACACCCTTAACTGTGACCACTATTGAGAGAAAACTACAGAATTATAAGCCACTGAAACTCACTGCCTTCGACAACTGGTTGCAATATTTTGAGAGTAGAAATGGAAGCAGCAAACAGAAAATCACTGAATATTTAGCGAGAGAGAGAGACAAGCCGAAATATACAAACCCGAAATTCCACCAATGGGGACTGCGGCAAGCAACAGAAAGTTGTAATGCTTGTTTGTGTGTTCTAAGAGATTTTACTGCCAGATTGAAATAATCTAGCGGTACGCGTAAGTGTTCAGTATACGTTAATTGTACCATATAAAAAGAGAGATTGCGAAGCACTGCATTAAGGAATCGGTCGGTATGTCGCAACCTCACTGTCCTTTTTAAAATCTGATTCTTTAACGACGATCAACCGTGTGCAGATAGTGTTCGTGTACAAGTTTGGTAAGCTGCTACTGTGCCTGTCCTTATGGCATGTCAACCACTCGTGATGGAGACAGAACACTGTGAAGGATACTGATAGATAATATTAATAGTAAAGATAAAGGTCACCCCATAACATGTCCATGCAGGCACGGAGGAGTGGCAGATGTATAGTTCCAATCCATTTGAAACCGCAGCACTGTAAGGAGAAGGATGGTTAGGACTACGCCTCTGCCGCTTTACCCCTCCCCCCCCGGGAAAGACTCGGCTCCGCTTGTACGGAAGGTCGGGTGGGTCTCGGGTCTGGTCTAGATGGGCACAGAAAATCTCGCCCCATACTGTGTTTCGATCCCCGGACCGTCCAGCCCATAGCTAGTAACTTTACCAACTGAGTTATCCTGGCCGCATTAGTAATAATATTCCAAGTAAATATAAGTAGGTGTCTTGGTAAGCATGAATCCACATTCCACCTTCTGCAGAACGACTGCAGCGAAACGGTTCGCGGGATGAAATTCCAAAGTCGACGTTTGACGTTTGCTTTCCCTGCTTCTTCGAAATTAGTATTTATGCACGACTTGCGTAAGCCCACATTGGCAGCTACTCTTCATTGCTTCTAAACCACCGTTAGCAATATACAATAACGATGAAGAAATTAAATGATGTGGACAAAGTTAATAGTGATGTTCAGTTTTTGTCTCCTAATGATTTATGGTTCAAGGGCTAGGTAATTAACATCAAGTAAGTCTTAATTTTATGTTTGTTCAGAAAGGAAATGTAAAATTTCAGTAACATTCTAGTAAGAAATTTTCACTATCAGTCCAACAACAACCTTAGTTGATTACTTCATTTCGGGATATATTAGCTGGAAATTTTAAGTTCATTTAAACAGTTTATGGAAATATAATTGGTAAAGCGGAAGGTGGGAGTTGCGAAAGACATACACTTGAGTTCGAATTATAGTGAGGCCCGTCATTAACGTTCAGGACATAACACTTGCTTGTCTTCACACTACCGATTTAAGTTTGTCTAACAGCAACTTTTCTTATTCTCTGGTACGAATTACATCAGATCTAGGTGCTGTACTGCAATGCCTACGAGAAGTTTTCAGGACAGTCTAAAGTTCACAGTGACGAAGGATGTACATTTCTTGGCAGTGAGTGTGCTGCAGGTTCGTAGAAACATTAAACTTGCAAGGACAACGTTTAAGTCACGTTGTTCGAATATACTACCACGCCTTCCGCTCGGAAGGATTATCATCAATGCTAAAAGAAACGGTTTAGTGCTAAAACAAACAAATGTGATGTATTTTGTTGAGACTGATTATGGTGTGATATATACATTTATGCACAAACTTTAATCTTTTATTAAAATTCTGATAATTTAGCTTTTGTTTATGGATTTTAATTCTGGGAAATACGTGTAGAGTGCATTTTCGTCTGTCTGTGCGAAAGGGTAGGCTGGGCTTAGAGGCTTTGGTGTATGTCGGGTGACTGGTTTTACGAGAGATGTCCAGTAATTTTGCGTGAAACCTTTAGCTCGAGTCTCACAAACCTTATGGCTTAGCTATTTAAGTCACGCGTAATCGGAAGAATAATGGCACCTCCACCGCTATGATTGCAGAAGCGCACTGATATATATATATATATATATATATATATATATATATATATATATATATGCGCACACGACTTCGCGTACTTTCCTCACACGAGGCATCAGCTTTTCCTTTTTAGGTTCCGACTAAGATTTTCTATGCATTTCGCACCTTTTCCATGCCCCCTCTGCCAATATCATATTCGTTGGTTTCATTTCCTGTAGTAACTACGAGCAGTACATAAAGATATATTCCCATTGCTATCTGTAAAGATACATTCGTTAACGTACCCGATTTTCTTCACAGACTTCGTCTTGCATTCAGGGTCCAGTCTGAAGATTATCTGTCATACCTCGTAATATCTGAGCTGGGGTGAGCACAGTAATAAAAAAATATTTATTTACATTTTATCTGTGTTTTATACTTGCGTTTCAACAATCTTAACTGTGATGCAGGTCGGACAGCCTCTAGTCACAATATTCGCAGCAAGTTGTTAACATAACCTTGGTAATTCGCTGAAGAAATATAATTATTAATATTTATGAATAAAAAATCATCCAACATTAGCAACAGACTGCAGAATGACGTCCTAAGGAATGTTTTGTCCTGTCGACTGGGAAGTTTTTATCAAGGTTTCGAAAGGTCTTTTGGCTTCCATCTGCAGGGTTAACTATTCTCGCACTCGTTCTTGTTGGACTGCTTTACCGTGAAGATAAAGGCAGTACGATCTTTGAAAACATCGGAAAATGTTGACCAGATGATACGGGGTCATATCGCAGAAGACTTACATGTTAAGCGTTACTACTGTGAGAACCTCCTGTCTCGGCCTCCGCTCGTGACTTCACGCCCCTGTAAATGGCTCTCCTGCCTTACAGGATACTTGCACACTGGTTGAACTAATTTTAGAATAAGTTAGTTTTCGCTCTTTAGAGCGTTCCTTCGAACTCGTCCCGTACGTTGCCTGCCAGGAATCTCTGGCGCCAGCGAACCAGTTGAGGCACACCATTATATCAGTGTCTAGGGCCCAGCTGAATGTACTACCTTGTATTCAGCACACATAACATACCCATTTTCTCGCTGAAATTAATAAGGAACCAATACAATAAGCAGCGAAGACATTCCTAACAATTTAGTAGAGACGGAAGTAATTTAAGGAAAAGTACACTAGCTGTGAAAGTTTGTGTAGCTTACATGCATTAATACATAACGGACACAGATAAAATTATATCTGTGTTTTTCCCTATTAAAACACTGAAATTGGCGGGCATAATAAGGTGCCCTGGACGTGATATTAATTCGCCCCACACGTGAACACGCAATAGCTTGACAGTTGGGCGTACTTTCTGTTAAAAAGAAATACGTATTAAATTAGCGTTAATTTATTTATAGGTAAAGATACAAACTTTTTGTCCAAAAACACGACGAAATTTCCTTGAACACACAGAAAGATGAGATATGAGAATTACGCTGAGAATTTTAGTCTTAAAACCTGACAGAAACAGGCCACTTGACAAACCGAGGCATAGATGGAAGCGTACTCTTATAATTAATGTAAATAAATAGGTTGTGTGCATGTGAAAGGGATTCAAGTAATGCAGGTTAGTATCCATCCGCTGGCTTTTGTGAATTGTCGGATTTCATAAAAGGCAGGGTATTTATAGACTACCTGTGCGGTTATTAAAGCGACTCAAGGACTCTGCTTAATGGAGTTATTGACTGGATTTGCAGAGAACTAAGAAATGATCGGAAATTATTTGAATAATAAATAAAACTGTACCCGCCTCTTTAGGCTGTACCTGTCTGTCTCAGGCATCATTACCACCTAGTGGTTGTTTTCTCTCAGCAGGAGGTCCCAAATGTTGTCTCGTGCCCAGTAAAATATATATAGAAGCGTCACGGAGCAGTCTAAGTACTTGCTCCTGTCTGTACGGTGGCCAGGTTAAAGCGTTTGACTAGATGTTCTGACTTCCAGCGTGACTAATGAACGTTACAAGGACTAACCTCTCCAGTAAACTAGTACAAACCAAACCACGGGGATTACTTAGGTGACTAAACATGTACTGGCTCAATGTCGTTCGAATTTGATTTGTGCCAAGATATTTGTATTGTGTGCAATAACAGAAAGTACTGATTTCTGTTCCTAGGAATAAATACTCCAGAGTTAATAACGTCTTGGTAAATATTGCACATCATTTCCTCTCATTACTATAATATACAAGCTATTTGTTGTGAGTCAGATTTAATTATACACACGTCACAGTGGCCTACGTTTAGACTTTAATGTAAAATGTTAGTTCACTGGACTCGATTTCTAACTAAAGTTTATGTGGTAATTAATTCTTTCTGATATTAATACTTTTACATATTACAATAAAATCCCTTACTCAAAACACGCATTTCTTTGTGCCTATCACAGAAATTACAACTTAACCAAGTTTTCAACTCGGAGCTTCAAACAACACTGTCAGTCGAATTCAACTCAAAAATGTTATAAGTAATAATGATATAGGTGGCTATGAGAATGAGGATGATAACAATCCTCAATCAGTAGTCGATAATAATAATAATAGGAAAAGGCTTGAACAAACAAAAACGTTCAAGTACCTAGGGCTGTGGAAAGTGAAGATATACAGAATCAACCAGCGAAAGAAAGATTAAAAATTGAATACACATAGAGATTAAGGAGGATATTGAAATCCGGGTTGAATGGCGAAAACAAAATTAAAACTGGATCATTAGCCGTCTAATGGAGTTCTGGTATAATTAATTTGAGATGAGAAGAAATACAAAACCCTGCAAGAAAAATAGGGAGATGCTGATAATGCATAAAGTGTATTACACGAAAGCTGATACGTACGTGGTATATGCAAAAAGAATAGACGGACGAGACTTGTTACAGATTGATGCAACATAGAAAGCGGAGATATGAAATACTGCAGAATATTTGAAAGAAAAATATGGAGAAGACCGATTTGTAAATATTATCTATTACAATCCACGAAAATAATCAACCAAATATGACTTTAAGAATCAAAATAGCAGCAAAGGTTGTAGAAGAATTAAACCAAATAAGTGAATGCAGTGACATGAAAAAGAAAGCATACAACATGCAAAAGCAAGATTAGGAGAGTCCTTATAAAAAAAAATGGGGAAAAAAGAATAATGGACGAAAAGTAAATTACAATGTAGACAGGCAGCTTTTGAGTGAAGAAGATACATTGTTGTGGTTATTGAGGCGATATATAAAAGCAGGAACTGAAACTGAATTAATAGCAGCACAAGACGAGGCGTTGCAAAATAAATACCATGAAAAAAATATTGAAATACCGACTTTAGTCAAAACTATGACGAGGCATTAGACTACGTTATGTCAGCTTACCCAGTACTGGCAAAAGAACAATAAAGAAAGACTTGATAGTGTGTTCTGAACTGCACTTTAATATATGCAAGGAAACAGGGGCAAAATTAGGAATGGAACACTAGTGTGAGCGTCTACCAGCAACAGTAGAAACAAGCCATGAAAGTAAAGTACCCACATTTTAATAATAATATTTTACCATTGAAGTTTATTACTCTTCGGAAAAACTGTGAACGATCTGTGTGTAATTAGATACACGTGTACTGATACCATAATTCTTGTCAAGTTGTGTGTATATTCATTCGTATAGAAAACTGTAGAGGAATATAATTGCTATTCGCAGAATATGTCAATCTTTGGCTTTTAATTATCATTAAATATACTAATCATGTTTTCAATTATCAAAACAAAATTTTCATACATTTTTATGTATTTCTAAAAAAGAGCCTTCGCTGTTTCTGATATACTATTCCGAATGTTTCAACTGAAATCCCAAGACGTTTTGACTTCAAACATATACGTGATATACAGTGTGACACACCACAGGTCGCCTAGAAATCTCGAGATATTACGTGTACCAATTAACTTTCTCCGCATGGAGTCTTTCCCTTTGACGAGTGCGTGGCTTGACGACCTTCGAAAGGGTGAATTCATTTACAAGTTTCAGTAAAACTTATTACAGTATTTATATTAAATATAATGTAATGTAAAGGAATCTGATATTAGCCAGTCAGCTGACATCTTCGATTCTGGTACGCAATATATTTTATTTTTTATAGGCTTATAAACTTATTTGAAGTCATAATTTTTAATTAGCACTAAGTCAAGTGGATATTATGCTGTTCTTTAAAACGGCAGTGCTAAGAAAACATAAATAAGCTATCGACGTGGAAGTCTTCAAGTTTAAATCATTCGCTACCATTTGTTACCATACTTTTTAAAGTATACCTAATGTTAGTAAATCATAAATTTCACTTTATCGGATCTGCCCCTGTGACGTAACAAAATCACATAAGATGTATGAACCAGAAGTGGAAATCTGGTTTTACGGATTTCCTGCTAAACCTAATATCAATTAAACAAATAATATGTAATTTTGTGATTACGTTAAAAAGAAACCGTTATGACGGTAGATATAGTCTGTTGAACGTAAGCATAAAAGGTCAGAATTTACTCAAGTAGTGTCTCTTTTTTTTTATACGGACTGTGAAGGAGACCGAGTTCCCATTTAAATACAACTCCGAGTCGGAATGGATTACATCTATATAATTGTACAGCCGGCCCGAATGTAGTTGCTGAATTACATAAAATGTTGCACGTGAAAACGAAAATTAAATATGTTGGGAAGTGTATAATATTTGCTCCATTCCTGGCTAGGATAAACTTCGATACTATTGCTCGAAAGTTAATACATTCCGCATATTATTTTTATGGATGTCAGGGAATAACAAACAACTAGAATGGAACATAAAAATTTGTCCAAGGAACTTGTGATCATGAATCATTTCATCATATATTGATCAATGTTTTAAGAGTCTGTATCCGAGATAATTTAGGTTATTACTGAAGCCAAGGTAATTAAATCAGGGATTCAAGCATACCGGACGTCAGGTCGCTGTGGTGACTAAATTTTGTACGATGGTGTCTAATATTTGTGGGACCTCTGTATAGAATTTTCTTGTCACCCTTCTTGCGCCTAGAACTTTGAACTGGCTCATTTTTGGAAAACTTTTGTACCCTTATATTAAAAATGTGAACGAAGAAGTTTATTGTCTTGTTGTTATGTTTCCATAATTTGTAAATAGGTTTCGTTTACAAATTACAGATTCTAGTAACATACACTTTGTGCGTTTAATGAGAAAAGCAGACGGTTCTCTTCCCTGGCTAGGGTTTCCGTAAATAACTTTATCATTAATACATGCTTACATATCATAGTTTCTGACAGGCACACTGAAGTCACGACTTTACTGAATATACACGCTGGAATATTGTGAAGTTCTCAGAAGACTTGTTCATATAATATGCTTGTGGTAAATAATTTAGAGGTACTTTCTCGTTAAATGTCGGTACTGCAGTACGGACTGAAACACTGGTGATTATTACTGCGAACTTCCAATCCTGTCGTTACCAAATGGGCGTAGTTGCGGATTTGATTTTTATAGAAAAGGCTTAACGATGAAGCGAAGAATCATTGAGTATGCCCTGCTTATGAGGCTAAGAAATCAACGTACGGATTAGCACTGCAAACACATTTATGAAGATCTAGGTATCTGAATATTTTGTCTGAATGTTTAGAATGAGCTATAAAATAGGGACAGGTCAATGAAAGAGCGCTCATCTCGAAACGAAATTCATGGAAATCATTATACACAGCCTCTCTGTCGTCTAGAATAGTCGTCCAGTTGTACGACAAAACAGCGACAACGTAGGTTTTGCCAGACAAGTGTACCTCGATGTAAGTCCGGAGAGGAATTGTCTCATATGACGGTCAACACTGGTCTTGGGTTACACGAAGCCAATGTGCTTGTTTGTTACTGGGTTGCAGGAGAAGACTCACCACGAGTTTGCACTTTTCCAAGCGAGGTTGTACCTTTCCTAAGACTTGAAACCTTCTCTGAATTAGCAGCTTTCGAATGAAGTATGGAGGACGTCCGTATTGAGAGCTTCATTAGTATCCTGCTGTTTTCACACATAGTATCCTGTCTTATGTTTTATTTTCAGCTAGGAGTTTTACGAACCCTTTATCTGTACTACAAAATGCACCTTTCCTTTGGATATGAAGTGTTGAAAATGCCTGTATCCGATATTTAATTCTCATATCTCTCTTTTCCGTGTGCATTGCATTGCATAGAGTGTAGCGGTTAGACAGGTTCACAGTGTAACGATACAGTGCCATTAGAAAAGCTTCCTGTCACTTCATATGTATATATATATGTCTATCTGCATACACTGTAAATAGTACAGTTTGTTTTTAAGTAGATACGTCATTTTTACGAGTCACCTACTGTCATTAGAAGATTAAAATCTAGGATGCCACGATGAACTGCCAATGCGGATTGGATAAGGGATACAGAAAATGCATATGCGACTATAATTTCAGCATAGCAGTTTCTTAAAATGGCCATTCGGAGAAGTGAGTAGGAGGTGGGACAGTAACTTGAAATGGATCTTGGAGTGTTATTTTGCGAGGTGGATAAAAATTGTTATGCTCAACACAAAGCGGGATTGCGTGTCATCATCATCATCATCATCATCGACTCTACAATCCTGGGTGCGACTTGGCCTCCTCGGGATTGCAAGTAGCACTGTTGCAACTTCGGACTCTAATATCTTACGATAAGTGCATCTTCACTATTTGAGATTAAATATGAATTCTATATATCTTGGAAGCTGGATAGTGATGTGCAATATTAAGACAATGAAACTGAGGTTTATTTTAAGAAGAATATATATATATATATATATATATATATACACACACGAAACTGCAGCAATGTGAACTTGCTGCTTGGTTTTATTAACGACAGGTCAAAACGAAATTTATCATTTAGGATCACGTTCGGTCAGTTATGCCTATACAAACAAACAGGAATTGGATTAACCAGAGACTTCGGTGCAGCATTGGTCTGCAGACCCATAGCACGGACTAGAGCACGATGATCATGTGTAGTGAATTCTCTCGGATTTGGAAAGAAAAGTCGCTTCTTAAATTAGTGTTGTATCCATGGGTACAGAAGGAAGCCAGAAGCGACAGTGGGGAAAAATAAAAATGATCATGAAATCAACAGCAATGCTGGAAAGATTATGGCAACAACTGACAAACTGGGTTACTCCGAAACATTTTTATTTTCCTGCATCTGAATTTAAACTGCGCACATGGTATATGAACGTAGATTTTATTTACACCGTTACAAACCTGAGAACGTTATGACAAGTTTTCAGCAATTGCATGTGATGGGCAATTGTAGGAAAAATATGCGTGAATCGGCAAAGAAATGAATACAATTCAAAATCTTCCACAGTTTGCTAGTAACCAAATATGAAGCGCCTGCGGTGTGGATAGTGAGTTTGAATTCGAAGAAATGGCATTAGCTACTGTATTTGTAGGTTAAGAATAACAGTAGAATAATCCTTGATGTATTTTAGTAGATTATGAAACTGGGAAGCATTGGGTTTGTGTTTGTATGATGAATTAAGATTCCAGATTCCATTTTCAAGGTCAAGATATGTTATGCAGACTAACTAGAACATTCCTGACATAACAGATTGTGTATTTGTAACACAGGCTGGAATTCCCATAAAGAAAACTTTTTAAATTAGTAGCATGAAAAAGTCTACTATTCTATTGTATGATGAACTTCGGGATTTCAGTAGAGCTGGCGAATTGTTTATTTACTGTGTCAATCGCCCTGCCAAATTCAGATGTTTATGAAATGTTGTATACTCACGAAATATGTGGTTTTCAGCCTGACGTCATTTAAATTGCGTAGGAAGTCTCTTCACCGAAATAGTTCAAGCTTAAGACCAGTTTAAATGCAAGGTTTTAAGGAAATTTTGTGGAATCTGTTATATATAGCTTTAAGGGTGGGGTGAGGGGAAATTGCCAAGGGATGGGCTTGGACTCGCTGGAGAATAAAATAGACCGGCAGAAACAGACATAAAGTTGGCAGTTCGTAATGACTGCAAAGATAAAACTTGGTTACTTTTCTTTTGATCAAAACTGACAGAAACAGTAATTTAAAAATTAATTCTTTTGTTTTCGGTTTGGTAATATTTTCTATTGCGCACCGCTTTCAAAAGACAGAACTGTTTTTGCAGTAAAAGAGATTTACAGTCTACATCTGTATTTGTAGAGAAGGTGAATGTTTATTATTATTAGCATAAGTTCTGTTAACATTTGTTGTTACCGTGGTACAGACATCATTTTAACTATGTGTTATAATGAAACACGAATAGTGCTATATGAGCATAATTTGTGTACACACGATACTTCCTGTCTAGGCCTACTTTCTGTGCATTTACGTAAGCGCGTTGTACTTACTATAGCAAATATTTAACGCAGACTTCCGAGAAGTGTGAAGTTTTAATGAGTGCTACGCGAATACTAAAAACAAAGAACACATTCCATTGCACTGTATATATGTAGAGGACGAAGAAATATTGGTCAGCTAAGCAAGAGATGGTATAGAGAAGTCAGAACAGAAAGGTTTTCCATGTCTGGAATAAAGGTGGTGGTGGTGGTCATGGCGGCGGCGGCGAAATCGGTGGTAAAGATGAAGGTTTATCGTTAGGAAGTAAAATTTTTTCTGACCATTTTTATGATATTCCCTCAGACAAGAGAACAAATGATGTCCTTTGTGACGCACTATAACACAGACTTCACGAGGGCCTTCTTAATTTTCAGAATATCATAAGGTTTCACGGTACACGCGTTAATGTAATTCCATATACGGCTGCAATAAAAGTACGGCACTACTTAAGCCTACTGCTATGAAACTCACAGCCCCTCAAAACCGATACGCGTCCGTCGCTAACATCGAAAGTCATCCAAATGTGACAAGTGTAGTAAGTACGGACAGAAATTCATGTGCGCTTTAAATAATATACGCCTCTCCCTGCGGCCATTTTCAAGAAACTTACAGTCAATCAGTAAACTCTTGTGGTTATGCCCTCTACATATGTCTTTTTAAAATCTGATGAAAGTTGTAGTAGAAAGGGAAAAATTTATTTACGTCCTTCTGTAGAGTGTAGCATTCACTGAAATGAGTTTTGCAAAACCCACATTAGTTCAGCGACATTATGTGGTCTGATATATCAGATGTGATCAGATATATCAGATGTCACCGAAATCGGTCAAGAAACTTGGAAATTATAAGTATAAATTTATCTAAGGTTCTTCAGTAAAGTGTGACTGTCTTTGTATCGATTTGCACGAAGCTCACTATTTCTCAACAGAATATTCGCAGCGTACAACCAACAAGATGCAACGTTTCGCAATTTATTTATTTCTGTAAGACGCTCTACATGTTCCAGAAGGGTTTTCCGTCCATCATCAAGAGCTCCAAACTGCACATACAGCGTCAGGTATTTGTCAGACCAATACTGCTACTTGTTACGAGCCTGGCCGGCTAGCAGCAGGTAGCAGTATTGGTCTGACAAGTACCTGACGCTGTATGTGCAGTTTTGAGCTCCTGATGATGGACGGAAAAACCGTCTGAAGTATGTAGAGCGTCTTACAGAAATAAATAAATTGTGAAACGTTGCGTCTTGTTGGCTGTACTCTGCGAATATATTAGCGATGCACGGATCTATGAATGTTAATTTCTCAACAGACTTTTATGCATAACTCTTGCACTGTACCGAGTTTTATAAAAATCGGACGCACGGTTTAGACACTGATATTAAGTCAATAATAGACTTGGTCTGCACGTGAGATGTTAATTTATTTACTTTACAAGAAAAGCCTAAAATTAGTTAGACCGATGTTGGACAATAAAATATCTTCTAATATTGTGGCGTTTTTAGTGACACAAATTATTAGATTCGTCTGACAAGTACAAACGGTAGTTAGACAGAGTAGAGTAGAAATTATAGGATTTTGTTGAACTCTGAGTTGGAAAATAAGCAGGAGAATATTGTTCGTGACCTACTTTTAATCTTACCACCCAGACACACGTCTCAAAATCACAGGAAAAGTCAAAACAGTTCTGAATCTAAAAAGTCAATTTCCCGACCTAGCTTCGAAGATGGGGTCGTTTGAATAGGGGACAGGAATTCCATCGTAACTGTAACACCGGGATATTCACCGACAACATTATTAATTGTTTGTAATTTATGCAACACATGTTGCCAGAACGTTTTACTTCTTTTTTGCAAGTGTGGAGGTCCACTTGGCACTTGTGTAGGTTCATACGACGCCAGATTTACGCTGTTTGACCCAGAATTCAGGTTCATATCCTCATTCGAACGATTTTACTTACCGTGCATTAAAAATAAACGTTTCCTGTATAAGCGAACTGCTGTTTTTTTAAACTCAGTTCTGTTTAGAAAGCACAGTCAATGTGAAGAATGGGTTCTATGCGTTGGTTCTGAAATATTTAGATGTAGTTATTCATGAGGAGATGCTTTGTGATTAAGTGTGTATGTCGTTAATTTACTGACAACACAATTGCTCTAAGTGTCTGTCGGATGGAGTTAATCGTCAGACGGCCTCGAAATTTGCATACTTTTAGGCATAACAGATTCACCAACGTCTGTTGTCGTTAAACATCAGTCGACACCTTCTTTTAATGTAGAAGTTTTTTATGATTGAGTTATCAACGGGACTTTTTAATTAATAATTTACGTAAATTTGCTGTGTGCTGTTGTGTTCAAATTTGTGAAGGTTTGGTGTATGTAATAACATGCACCTGATCTTCGGAATGTATCCGAGAACGGTATGTGGCCGGATTTCGTTTCTTTTACGTCACACACAAACATCCTTCCTATATCGGCTGAATGAGAGTTCCTCCATATTTCTTCTTATTGTCTGTTGTTCTCAAACAGAGCATGTTTCATATCCATAGTTTTTACGTCGTGACCAATTTTATATCTCGTCTTTACCCCGCTTTATCTTATCTAACTCTTCGTGATGTATAATTCATACAGATACTTTACGGCCTCCATTCAAAAGAACACATTCTCACCTGGTGACAGGTGTTAACGTTTAAGTTTAGTTCTTCCGAATGTCTTTTTTCAAGTGTGTGGTTTTCTGAGTGACTGCAGCTTATTGGCGCAATATTCTACTCTTTTCCCTCTTCTGCTTGATTTTTAAATCTTTGTGTCAAAGATGTTGGCTGTTTTGAGTTTTATTACTCCAAACACATCCTGCTAAAAGTTCTCTTCTTTGTCATTGGAAAATGTAGAACATTTGTGTTGGTCATGTTTCATCGACAGGGGTTGTGCGTCTTTAATTAACACATCTGTTATGAACTAGCAAATATACAGAGCAACATTCTTGGAAAATATTATTTTAACTTAACTAGTTAAGGTATTTTCTCCCTTTTCGGTAACGCGAAAATTTAGTACCGTGTTGACAAGCCCTTGCCTCTGGACACTAACCTGAACCACTTGATTCTAGTCTACTTTCTCGCACCCTTGTCCGTAGGAGTCAGTTTGATATATTCCTCTCATCTGCGTCTAGATAAGCCAACAAATTTGCTCGGATGGTAACATCGCTTATTTTCGGAAGGTTACTGGCTAGAATCACGGCCTCGATACGGATTATATTAAGGGCGATTATTCTAAATGCTTCTGTATCTTTATTCACCCCCTCCAGGACGGCAGTGCCTTAACTATGCCACGCCTGAATCCTTTCACACCCTTCCCAGTTCATCCTACCATTTTATGTTCTTGAGGCTGAAGCAGTACAGTATCCATGCACATCCCACAGGTCTTCCATTCAGGATTTCCAGTTAATACTTCGTACATCTCTCCAATGCGTTCTATATGGCCCACCTATGCCATCGTACTTACTTTTTCCACCCTAGTAACGTAGTGGAAAGTGGATATGTTGCTATCAGGCATGACTGAGACCGGGCAACCTAACCTAACTGGAGGCTGATATGAAGATGTGAACACCACAAACGTTCAACTGCATTGCTAATCATTCCGACGTGTTATTACAGTCTCCTATGTTGCGTATGGTATTATTAGTTAGACACATGTTTTGTTAGACCTTGAAAGTGTCTTCACATATGATGAACTGAGCAGTGCTCTTACCTGTGTTTGAGCGATATTCACCAATGAACCTTCTGGTCAGGTACCGGACCGTCAGAGCTGTAAACACACAAAATTTAGATAAACATTCGTTCACATGTTGAATAAAGGAAGTTCAAATTGAAGACAAAGAAAGCCAGCTACAGTGAGTCATTCCTCTTTTGCTCACTGCTGTTATATTTTTATATACACTGCAGTGCTCTATATGGGAAGGCACGAGTGTAGAAGGGAGGCTGCGATCATCTTTAGAGACAAAGCACATTTGTTTTTTCTTAAAGATTGCGCCCGTGACGCATGTGGATCGAATCTGTATTGAGTTGCTGACTGTTTGATAGCATGACGTAATTTTCCTCGTTATTGCAGGCTAATTCCACGTCAGTAGTCCTAAACAAGTGGTGACCGCCTCGTACCAAATCCAGAGGTAGTTACCCTTCATGGCCATTTTCCCCTTTCACACGTTGCTGCGCTGCGTCTGCATTTGCTATGTGTTTGTAATTGTTTAGCGACACTGACAGTAACAAAGCGTGTATAGTGTGATTATGAATATATAATAACGTGAAAGGGTTCAAAGGAAGTGATGATGGCATAATCCTAAGCGCTGCACCGTCATTTGCTTGGACGGACTGAGAAAAATCGCACAGAATAGCTGATGACACGGTCAGTGCCAGCGTGACGTGCACTACATGTCTTGGCTGTATGTTCTGTCACTGAACACACAAAATAAATTTTAAATACATTCATGTAAATTAAGAAAAGTAAAATAATTTCGTAATATGCTTTAAAGTTATCGTAATGTAGCTCTAAGTATCTCATAATAACAGTTCAACACATCTTAGTTTGATGGATTTAAGATACATTCTGACATTGGCCTGTCATATCCGTGTAGATTTCGTCAATAAAATTCTTTATTCACGTCTTTCAACTAGAATTCTGTGTTAATTTCCCATCACTTTTATGTGTTCCGCCCACCTCATTCGTTTTAATTCTTCACCCTAATAATATTTTGGAAGGAGTATAAATCATGACGTTTATGATTTTGATACTTTCTGAATGTCTGTTACTTCTACCCTTTTTACATCAAAATTTTATTTCCAGTACGCTGTTCCGACACAACCGTAATTTGTGTCCCTGCCGTTATGTGGGGATATCAACGGAGAAAAAGCAAAATTTTCCCGTTCTTTTCTCCCTGTGTTTAACTTGTGAGGCAAGGTTCCTCAGCTGATTTTCTTATTATTTTGTATTAGGTCGATAAGGCCTTTACCCACTAATGGAGAGGCCTGTTTTGTATTGCAGTTTAAACAACTTTATATATAACTGAATAGTTTTTGTGTTTCTTTGTGCCCGCAAAAGGGAAATCACAACACATTTCCCACTATGGAACTTCTAGGCATCGGTAAGAAAAGACAGATTAGCTCATAATAATTTCTGTGCTTTTAAACTCAAAGGTTTCGACATATATCTGAAGTCAGTTTATGCGGTAAGGTATAAAGCACACGCGCAGTCAGTCTTTTCTTGGAAATGTTTTTCAAAGAAGGACCTGTGTACCACACCTTCGTATCTTTTCTGTTCTGGTGGATGATCTCACCTTTGAATTACTACATAGTTCGTAAATTAAACTGGTTTTATATAGGCAATAAAAAGGGCAAAAAACCTAAGGCCTCGCTTTCGACAGAGTGTAAAATTATAGTGCGTTCTTCATTCGTCTGTATTGTTTCCTGTAACGAAAGTGCGCCGACCTTTAAGTATGTTGAGATTCGAAAGGTACAGTATAATATTTATACTGTATATAATACAGCCCATTTTCCTAATCTCTCATAGCAAGATGAGCAGGTACTTACCTGATTTGCCCACATTGATCTTCCCCAGAATGGCAATTCGCACTCTGGGCATGTTCGTCATTTCTTCGGTCTTCATGTTGGTAATTTTAGTTGTATACAGACGAGCAGGACCACTGAAAATAAACAAACGTAAGTCGTATTTCACTGGCTGTCTATTTCACTCTCTCTCTCTATCTCTGTCTCTCTCTCTCTCTCTCTCTCTCTCGTAACACAGTGGGAGTGACTCTTTCGTCCATATTATAGCATAATTCGCAGTGTGTGTAGGTTTAGCTTGGTGTTTTTCGTTCCAGGATAAACAGTTTAGGTTGAAAAAAGAACTTGAGTAAGCGATTTACGCATTAATATCTGACGTTGTTTCGACTCCTGTTCATTTTCAGTGGAGGCAGCTGCGATGTGAATCATGCTTTTATTCACAATGGGATTTTAACACCTGTTACAAGGGTTCAGGTTTTAACATTTCCATTGAGAACGCTAGACTCCCTGCCGATGTACCGGGGGTTGAGTGGCATTTGCACTTTGCGTGGGAAGCAGGTTCTCTTCCCGGGAATCCGCACTGCTACGTTGCAAAATAAAATCATTGGCTGTACGTGTCAGCCACACCAGCAAACGGCACTTTATGCATATGTATACGAGTGGATGGATCGTCTCATTCATTCGTTCATAAAGTCTAAACTAAAGAATTGGCGATGGTTTGATTATATTATTTAATCCTTTAAAGTACTGTAGCTGCTACGTGCACTACCTGTTTTCAGATTTAAATAAAGTCTGCATTTTTACTCACACGTTATATTTTATTTTTATTATGGCAGCAAACAGTGACTATTTTATAGAACAGCCTTGACCGGCTGGTCTTTGAAATTGATATATATATATACTGTGAGGTAGGAAAGGAAATTTTTATATGTTCCAAAGCTTAAAGAGATAGCGAATCCAAACACCCAATCTGTCAGAACTGAGAGGAATGCTTTTATTTTGTATGTTTGATTTATCATCGTTTGTGGTTTTTTATGATTCATGGATTTGCCATTTATTGACTTGCCGAAGTAAGACTCCTCATCTAAAGTCGCTTATCTTTGACGGACACAGAACGGTCCGATAGATCAGTTATCACTTGTAGCTTGTAGCAACAAAGTAATTTCATTAACACTTTTCGCTTGTTGGTTTTGGTTGACAGATGTTAAGGCATCAAGTTTTTTTTTTATCAACAATAAGATAGAGGAACTTCAGTGTAAAGTTTTGTGTATTGGCAGAACACTTCAGATTACGTTTCATAATTTATTTACGTTTTATAAAATTACTGTGCATTTAAATCTAACGAAGTTCACCTAATTAAGATTTTTTATATTCTGATGGTACTTATGAGCAGAATTTAATTTTATCTTCGTTAGGAAATGACACAATATCGATACTATTTATCTCACTACTTATTTAGGTAAAAATAACATTTTTTCCCACATTCTACGGTGTATGTTTATTATGTGCCTACTAATAAAATTTATGGGGCAGCTACACTAAGTATTATTGTACTGGTATTCGCATAATTTAGTTTTACTTGTGCAGGAACTTTTTAGCATTTGTGAGATTACCCGTGTATTATGTTTGATGTGTGGTGCCTGTGGGTTTTATTTGTCTGACCAACAATTAAGACTTTAAGTATGAAGTAACGTTTTAACTTTACTGAGAATGGTTACGTCACATGACATTTGTTACACACAGTGCCGTTTTATAGTATTTGTGTATGAATTTAGACGCGCTGTGGCTTTTGGAGGCCACTTCACATTTTAGGTTACGAAGCATCTGAAGATTTTAGCAGAGGAATTTGGAACACTTTTCTTATTATAGGTCAGTTGTAACGATCGTATGTTTATAAGCGTGTCTTTCGCCAGCAGTCTGTGTCAGTGGAATACTGAGTAGCCACACACACACACACACACACACACACACACACACACACACACACAAACAAACACACACACACACACACACACATATTTATGTATAAAACATGAATGTGGTTCTCCCCGCAATGCATGATATGGTAACAGAGAGGGCCTGCGAGTGTTCCTCCATGTCTAGCTGCTTTAAAGTGTTTATGGCCAAAATTCCTTCGCTTTAATAAAATGAAAGACTTTAATGTGAGTGAAGTATGTCATTTAAAATGACTGTCACGTGCTATGTTCACTGTTTCACTAGCAATTTTATGAGTCCTCAGTGACCTTGGCTATTCTCCTGGGGAAATTTAAAAAAGGGGAGTATGGCATCTCGATCATGTTAAAGAGAAACAACTGAATATCTATGGGATACTTGAGAGAGAGAGAGAGAGAGAATTTAATGAACTAAGATTGTTGAGAGGTACGGAAATCACATAATTGCCTATAAAAACTACCCCATCTCACTTATTGCAATGGACCGAAAATGATATATTGTGTTGTCTGGGTTCAGCAAACACTACTGTTTGAATAAAAGGAAGAATCTTTTCCCTGTTTTGGATATACGACCAAGATTTTTTGCTTTTTTACTAAGAACAACTACTGTCAGTGTTTTTCTTTCCGAATTGGAAATTCAGCCGGATGTATCTTACGAAAAACAATATACATGTGTAATTAAGTTCACTTTAATGGAATTCAGTCAAGCTAGTTCAGCAACCCGAGGGCCAATTACATAAACAGCACAAACCACGTAAATTTTACACAATTAACACTTGAAAAGAAAGCAAAGCATTAAAAAGATGAAGAGACAAATAGAGGTCATGAATAAACTCTTAATAATAATAATAATAATAATAATAACAACACCAACAACACTGAGACTAAAGCTATAAGCACCATGAATAGGAACAACAGAATAAATGCAACACTGTATTACTTAGGGCCATATTGTGTTTGAGGAATATAAGTATAAATACCATGCATAAAGGAGGTGATGATGATGATGATGATGATGATGATGATGCTGCTGCTGCTGCTGATGATGATGATGATGACGACGATGATGATGATGATGATGGTGGTGGTGGTGATGATGATGATGATAATAATAATAAACTATTATTATTAAGACTTTTATATTAATATTAATGTTAGTATGATACTGTATAATCTCATATTTACTGATCTATGTTTGTTTTCTTCTCCGCACATTTTTCATTATAACTTAGCATTTTATGTGTTAATGTACAATTTATATTTGGTCATTTACACGGCCTGTGATGGGCGTACGTGCGTAAGTAGCAGTGTAGTGAAATATGATGGATTGATAAGGGACTGTAGGTCCAGCACTTGGTTTATTCTGTTGTTTTTGTGGTCTTTTTTTGTCGATGTATTTGTTCGTAACTTGCGTATTTGTGCTGTCTTGGTAATTGGTACTTGAACTGTCAAGCCAGCACGTTAATAAAAAAGTACTGAATTGAGTTATTACTATTTTATATTTCTGTTAGTACTCGTTGTATGTAAGTGTTACTGCTATTTGCAGCTGGCCATTAGGCTGTTGATTCAGCAGGTAGAAAAACAAGAGTTAAATTGAGTTCAGCTGAATTGTTATTTATGGTGGAGGTGGTGATGGTAGTAGTAGTAGTAGTAATAGTAGTAGTAATAGTAGTAGTAGTAGTAGTAGTAGTAGTAATTGTAGTAGTAGTGGTAGTAGTGACGAGAGTGTTTCAATAGTAATAATAGCAGATACAACAAATCTGTTTATAATTTGGCATTTTAATTCTAACTGATGGCGAAATTCCTATTGTAATGCACCTTTTCATAGATACAATAATATGAATCAATGCAGGTAATTAAGCCGAATGTTGAAGTTGGGTATAAAGTATAAAATAGCTCAGAATTCAAATTCGTCCCTTGTAATAGGCCTAAATTACACTGTAGGCTGCATGTAACGAACTGGTGCTCATTTTTCAAGACGGCTTTCTCTTTGTGGTTTGAGATTCAAGTTTTATTCGAAAAAATTTTTCGCACTGTGCTCGATGTTCGTTCGCTGGTTGTAGCGTTATTTGTGTAAGGGTTTTTTATTGAGCAGTTTCTGTGGTTCGTCTTCATCACATTGAATAAGAAGTTTACAATCTACGATATGTTTTAACGCGCACGTGTGTGAGAACTTCACTGTCTACCCTAAAACAGTGAGAATTTGCTTCCGAATGTGTTAGACTGGAATAGTTTTTTTTCAGGATGTTGAAGCGTATTCTAGATATTAAATTTAATACTTTTATTGGAGCCCAGTATAGCGTAGTCTTTGTAGCCACTCGCTACGGGCCGGACGGTTCAGGATTCGAACCCCGGTGGGGGAGATTTTCCGGACCCATCCAGATCGGCCCCGAGGCTCACCCAGCCTCCTGCACGATGTGTAACGGGCTCCTTTATCGGCGGTAAAATGCCCGGAGCGTGACGTTGGCCACCCAACTTCGTCTAGCGTCGGAGTCGGGCATGGGTAGAGGTAAACCTCTTCCTCCCCTCCGTGTGAGCTTGGCATGTTAAGGGACAGTTCTTTTTTGCAGTTTTTACTGAAAGATAATTGATCCAGCATGTTAATCATCCTCTATTTTACTGTGGTAAAAACATGCCACGCGTAATTTACCCTTGTTGTGTTAAATATTTTATAAAATCCATTGTCATGTTTGTATTTGATAGAATTCTGTGCGAAAAGACAAGAGTCTAAAGTTATATTTCGCCATTTCCAGTGCAAGTAAGACTTATTCTGGTCGTCTAGGTAGGTCATCGAACCTAACATTAAGAGAATGAGTAATTTCTTAGTTATAAAAGGCAGAATTATACTGTTGAGTACCTTTCCTGAGTTCACAGTAATTTTGGTTTATGCGGTAAGTGACTTCCGTATAATAGTAACTCAACGGGCGCTAGTTAACTACCGAATGATTATTTTACTTAGACCAGCTAGTCTTTAAAGACGTTAACCTACAGGAAGGCAGTCGATAATTTATACGGACGTCTGACGCTGTGTCCGACGTCATAACTGAGATTAAATATGGAAGATTTTTTAAGACTGTATATAAATAAATTATTAAGTATATTAATGATTGTCCAACGAGTTGCAATACAAAGCAGTCTATTATTCTGCAAGTTCACTCTACATGTTTCGGGTGTCAACCACACCCATCATCAAGATTACACAAAACTGCAGCTACCTCCCTCCAATGTGGCCAAGCTAGCTTGGCCACGTTGGAGGGAGGTAGCTGCACAAAAAATATGACCAGTACCGGAGGTTGTAGTTACAGTTTTGTGTACTCTTGATGATGGGTGTGGTTGACACCACAAACATATAGAGTGAACTTGCAGAATAATAAATATACTGCTTTGTGTTGCACCTCGTTGTACAATTATTAATATAGATCAGCGATGCACGGAACTATAAACAAAAAAAAATTATTACGTGGTCTCATATGACTTCTTATTTACATAACGAAGGTCGGAATGTCGCCGTGTAACTGAGGTGGTGATGTTACATTGCGCCTAAACAGCCAGTTGTAGGTTACAAAGATGTTCGGATCTTAGAATGCATCATTTTAAACGTAACAATTTTATTTTCATATTTAATTTGCGATTACAGAATTTTAGGATAAGAAGGTGTTTTGGTTTTAGAATGAAATATTTTAGACATGACTTTTTTTATTTCAATTTTTTTTTAGAGAATTGAGTATGAAAACCGGATTTCGTAAAGATCGTAAAGAAAACAAGCCTGCAATTTTGGTGTTCTGAGTTTAAACTCATTTCCTAATGGGGTTGCTTTCGTAACTGTACAGAAACACAACATTCGCGATAAAAATTGCAGGGTTGCGCAGTGTCGCAGTTGGTTGAAGCACTGCGTTACATGCCGGAAGGTCGTGGGTTCGATTACCGATGGAGTTATTTTTTTATTGACTGTGGCTCTAGGGGCGACTCAGCCTCTCGCAGAAACGAGTTCCAGGCGTGTCTTTTTGGGGGGTAAAGGCGGCCGGTGCCTAGGGCTGAGAACCTTGCCACCTTCATGTGCCGATTGTCTGGAGCCCTAAAGGCCTGTCCAGGCCGGTACGGGGAATGATTCACCTTTTACGATGAAATTGGAACATTCTACTTGCAGACGAACGTGCTTCATTTACACTCAGTTCCTGAATAAATATTAAAATTTGGTCTTTACAGTATTAATTAAACTGTTGCAGTTTTATCAAGCCCCCTTCAAAATATATTGTAATTTATATTGGGGCTACTTGTACAGCATTATATAGAGTGTATTTTGTTTGGCCGATCGAAAAGCACTTTTGCCAAAACACAAGGAAATGACTCCTGAATGTTTATCACGAAGACCCATGTGTCTGGTGTATGTAAACAGTTCTGAGAAGGTTTGAGGAAACTTACTGAGTTTCTTAATGAATTCCAGCCCGAATTCTCTTTGACATATACATACGCATGCGCCTCAGCGGATATTCTGGCGAAGAGAGTCTGAAAGTTCTGCGCAGGAGAAGTTCACGGTTGGCAGAAGGTTTGCATTTTGGAAATGTTAAGAGCGAGAGTGAATTAATAAGGACGGGTTTGAGTTAAGGATGATTTATGTTGTGCTAGGTTGGCCATGTGCGCAATGTGTGACATTCTGTCATACATAATGCACCTAAACTCGAAACAAAATTATTTGGCCGTGTAACAGTCAATTTGGCTAAACCACTCTTAGGTATTTACATAATTTTGAGTCTTGGCTTATTCACTTGCGCCACACACCTTTTATCAAGGCCAGTTAGTTGCTTCAGTATGTGTTCGGAATGCGAAAAGGAGACAGAATTAATTTAAAATGACAGATTTGTGAATCTAAGACGTTGACGGCAATAACTTCGAACCTGGCCACCACAGACGTCGTTTTATATGTATCTGAAATGGAGTACTAGCAGTATTAGAAAATAAAGTACTTGACACTTTCTAATTAAAGAACATTCATCTACTAGGACACAAAGATTTCACCGGAATTGAAGATTAAAAGTGGATTTAATATTGTGTGGTAACTGGCCCCTAATGTTTCAGCTTCGTTGTGAAAAATGTAAAGTAAAGAGAGAAAAAACATCATCGCCTTAAGATCAACTGCCAACTAATTCCATCGAACATTCTTTCTCAGTAAGCTAGTAGTACCTCTGCTATTGAATAAATTCCGAGCTTTGTATGGCACCCTAAAAGTTATTGCCATGTTAACAAGATATTGTCATTCGTGCCTGTTCTGAGCCTGATAATTTAGTTCAATCCGATGATCAGCTGCCATACACTGAAAACTTTTATCTTGACCTTTTCATATGCACTCTCATAATATTCTTACTAGTCGGTAGGAAGTCTGGCAAAAACATGGCGGGAAAAAGTATGTACATTTTACTTTACTGATAACTAAGAAGAGATGTGCGCGCCAGAAAAATGAAAAATGATTTCTTTTTCACAGGTTGGAGGACAGCTCTTTTCAGTCCAGTATCTTTCAGTTGGGTTTTCAGTAAGGTAATTTTTCTTAGGGGTTTTACATCTATATAAACGTGAAATGAAATTACGTGTGGGTGTGTACATAAAAATTTTCTGATAAATTATCATCACAGGAACCGTTAATTGTGCATCTCACAAGTGCCTATAATCATGTGCAGTGTTTCGCCACCATTAAGCGCACACATTCTCATTGCTGTGAGAAATACAAGGATTTTTGTGAAGTGAATCCACCGTTTATCATTTTTCGTATTTTCTGACGCCTTTGAAGATTAGTCATTTCTTTGCTATTGGTAACATTTCTTACATAGGATTTTCTTACGATGCAGTGCGAGAATGTGAGGGGACGACTAAAAGTACCGATTAGTATGAAGGTATAGGTGTCTTGTATGTATGTCTAATTACAGAGGAAAACGTTCCAGCCTTAGTAGACCTGATTGACATACAGCGCTTCAGTTACGTTACGAAAACATTTAGGGTAAAATCTGAAGGATTTTATGGGTAAAAAGTACAGTTTGATGTTGAACGTCGTTATCTTAATTATTTTGTAGGAATTGAAGTACATTTCAATTATCGTTTTATTATCTGTAACGAATTTGGATTTGAAGCCCATTTATCCACAGAATGTAGTTTTCCTCCAGAACATATAAACGTGTAACATATTTTTAAACAGTTGGTGTCTATAAAAAAATAAATAAACACCCTCTAGGTTCGGTTGAATATCATTAATCGGCGGCTACTTTAACTTCTGATTGTGTGTGCTGATTATTGAGATTTCTACCAGAATTTCGAAACATCAAATGAGATCACACAGAGTTGAATCTCAACTTGTTTGCCGTCATTGATTTATGTGAGTTTTATTACAGGATACGCCTCTCTGTACTCTTTGTTAAGATAAAGCTTACAATTATAGCACAAGAAGACGTGTTGTGTATACAATACAATACGGAACACAGGATTCACGGAATTCGTTAGACTTTCCTTGTACTAGAATATCAATATTTTCTATCTGAATTATTGGCACATGTGAAAAAGAAGCATGTATCAATTCTACAGTAAAAACAAACGTTAGAAATGTGCAAATTACGTAAAAATTTGCACATTATACCATCAGTTGTATGTAACATTTTCTGTTGCGTAGGAATATAGTAGTTTGGTATGCGTCTATTGTGTATCGTTTTCTGTATCTGGCATGTAAATATAGATATATAATTATTCCAACACGATGTTGATCCTTATACTTGTAATGCCTTCAGGGTACTTCTGTGAGAAACAAAATTATGGACAGTAACGTAGAATAATGGCTTCTACCATTGCCACATCGTTTTAATACTATTGTCTTTTGTCGTAGTTATTTCGCAAAAAATTGCAAATTAATACCTCCTAACTCTGTGTAAATAAAAATTTTTAATTTTAGTAGTGGCTGATGTGGTTTATATTTAGAGATATTTGGGTACTCGTTATTTTATTTTGCACGTGAAATTTCATTTATAGTTAAATGCATATAGGTTACTTTAATGTGAAATTACCTGCTGATACAGTTTGGACATATTAAATACAGTTTTACGTTTGATATCATGTTACTCGTGTATTTTAAATTTTTTTTTGCAAATAACGCACTTATATATAGTAAGAATTTAACTATCCACTTGCTAATTATAGACCTCTGTTATTAAAGCAGATGTTAAATTCGTTTGACATATAAATAATAACACTAACTTAGAGATGTATGACTATCAAAAATATATATTTGTAATCACCTCTGCTTCACAGTGTTAGAAGTTGTCCTCCTCCGGGAATATCCGAAGTGGCTGATTTGTCAAGAGGTTTTCCAATTGACAGTCAGGATACGACGTCTTCTGAGAGATCACAACTAGACTTGTGCACGGCTACCACTGCACTGATGTTCTACTTCCAGCACGTCCGCTCTTTATTACATTGGGTATCCCTGTTTTTGCTTTTGGGGGTGAGTAGGACGGTGCGAGCGTCGCGACGGCGCAGAAAGTGGCACGTGGCGCTCACAGCGGCTTGTCGGTGAAAATCAACAAGCAGACCTGGTCGATGGCCATGGGGGGGCTCCCCGTCAGTATCAAGCAGCGCGCACACATGGCAAGTCGACAGCACGAGGATGTGACCGCTTGGTCACTTAATTCTCAAGAGCGACTGACTGGAACCCACAGCGGAAACTCTTGTTAAATCTGGCTAGCTTCTCATTCCGCGATAATTTCGCATCACTTCCCTTCAACATATTGACACAAATCTTAGTGTCGGTAGCAGCGTATGATTCTAGATTAACTGTTTTGTCTGTAGTTTACGTTTCATGAATTGTATCTATGCGTTTCCGTACATCAAATTTTGATTAACTGCTTTTCCACAGAGAACACAAGTTCATTACTACGTGTCTAAAGCGGTCGCATTAGGCACCAGACACAGAGTAGCTGTGCATTGTCAGGTCCAATATTATATTATGAACGCATTCTTTAACAACAAGATTTAAGAGTACATTAATTTTATGACACGAGAGAATACACCAGTCTTTAATTCAACAGGAGAGTGGTTACTTATGCTTACGAATTTAGGGCATGTTAATTTTTGAAAATACTTGCTACATTTCTGTTCATAACCTAGTGTATTTTAAAATGAGAGGTAACAAACTCTCTGATACTGACAACTTAAGGGGACTTTTATTCTGAATTCGACCTATTTATAGCACATGGGTAACATATCGTGCGCATAGTCACCGGTGATATTTAAGTATTTGTCCCACCGTGGCACCAACGTTTGTATCCCGGCGTAGAATTAATCTGTGTCAAGTGCCCATAGTCAAGAGGTGACAAATTTCTTCACTTAGGCTTCTGCTGCAATTCCCTTGCTAGCCGGGTGCGTCTTAAGCGGACCAAATGCAAATCACGGGGCGCGAGATGGAGACTGCAGGGAGGTTGGTCAGTAGTCTCCCAGCCGTGGTGCAGTGACATATTAACAAATCCAGTTGACACAGTGGGACCCAGCGATTTAAATCTCTTTAGACCTGTTAAGAAGCAAGTGGCTTGCAAGCTATTTGCAACAGACGCCCATGTGAAGCAAGCTGTCACCTTCTATCTATAGGTACTTGACACCGATTACTTCTAACCCAAAATACAAACCTGGATGCCATGGTGGGACATAATGTTTAAAAGCCAGTGTTTACTACATAGAGGTCTGATGTGTACCATCTGCTACCCCCACCTGTCATGTTAAACGTCGAAGTCAGAATAAAGTTCTGTGCATCAGAGCGTTTGTTACCTTGTTTTTGGAACTTCACATACGTATTCACATATATAATGTTTAACTATAATTTTACGCACTATTTTACATGAATACGAAACTACGTGGCTGATCTTTAAAAGATGTAACTGGACGTCATTGAGCTGAGTATCTGGGCCCAAGGGAGCCAGTAACGAGACGTAGGGAAGTAACAGATACTTCGTAAAAGGAGATTAATAGTACGTATTTTCTATAAAACACCGTTGGATTGATGAAATCAAGGTGATTGAATGGGGCAGGAAATGTATCGCGTATTGAAGATGTTGGAAATATGTGCACATTTTTAGTTGGAAAACCCAAAGAGAAAGGATCAGTTTGGAGGTCTAAATGTACATGGGTGGTTGAAATCAAAATGGCTTTAGGGAAATATTTGATAAAAGCACTAGCTGGGTTAATATGATTTAGGTTAAACCTAGCTGAGAGGCTCATGTGAAAACTGCAATAAACCTTCGGATTTTAAAAGAAGAAGGCAGGGGCACTTTTATATGCTTGATAACTGTCAGTTTCTCAAAAGGACTGTGCTGTAGTAGCTGTGGAAGTGTGTTCTTGGTCTGAAGTTCAGCAACCATGCTGCCCTTAATTGCTGTTGATCGTAGTTACTTATGCAAGTTAGCTTATGTGACAAATTGAGGACGACGGTGTACCAGTAAGTCATACAGGCCGCACACTTATTTGCTTGCTAAGTCAGTCATTCACTTTGTCGCTCATTCACCGTTTCCCTAACTAACTAACTGACTGACTGACTGACAGACAGACAGACTAATCAACCGACTAACTAACTAACTAACTAACTAACTAACTGACTGACTGACTGACTAATTAACTAACCCAATAACTAACAACCAACCAACTAAACAACAAACTAACCAACTAACTATTTGATTAACTAACCAATTGGCTAACTAAACTAATTTACTCATTCATTCCCTCACTCTTCCATTCATTCACTCACTCGCTAACTCATTCACTCACTCGCTAACTCATTCACTCATACACTCACTCTACTCATTCACTCTCTGACTCGTAAGTTTTCCATTGTTCTCATATAAAATATAGTTCTCACCCAAAAAATATTTTTTTGTATGCGACTATGGGAAAGTAGTGCTGGATTCATAGGCGATTTTGTTGCTTAATGGCCTCTAAGCCTTTCTACCCCATCCGTCACTACTCTCCTTCCTCCGCCGCCGAAACATCGACCGCCAACGCGAAGTCGGGCAGCCAGACTTCCAGCGAAAGTGCTTTCCATTTCGAGTTATATCTTTAGAGGTTGGGGGCTGGTGACTGAAGCCACAGTACATTTAATGTTGCCGTTTATAACAATATGTGGACTGCAATATGTCTAAGCCCTCCTTCTGTGGCCATTTATTCCCCCTGCCCCCATACCACATGTTCTCGTAAAGAGTGAGTTGTGAGAAGTGCAGCTCAGAAGTTTATTAGTCGGCAGGGAATGGATGAAGGCTCTCGAATCACCATTGAGATGGAAACGTAGGGGTATCTTGGGGCATTTCGAGAAGCAGTTCACAATTTTTGAGAAGGAACTTAAGAAACTTGCGAATGGTCTCAGCCAGTTCTGTCAGAAATTTATAAAGGCAGGTCAGACGCTACAGTAAGGCATAACATTTTTTTAAAATACATTTTTGTCTTTGTTCCTATTCTTTCCTTCTGCATTTTCACTAGGGCCGTAGGTCTGTTAAAATTCGGAATTATCCTTTGTAACTATGAATTATTTTTTAAAACATATAAGAGTACTTCTCGAACGGGACTCCAACATATAGGGTAAAGCGTCCCGTTTACGAAACTGACCTTTCACCTCCATCTGTTGCTGAGGTCACGAAAGTATATAGCTGTACCTACATTCTCACATAATCAGGCGCGGTTTTCATTGCAATGCTGTCATCGTGAAAGTTTATGTTTCCCCAGAATGACATTAATTTACACTTACTGGCTTCTCGTATTAACGGCTCTGAGACGATTATTCGTAAGAGGAGAAGCCGTGTGGGCTGAATGGTTTTCACAAAACACACCTCTAAAAATGCTACTACTGTAATAACAGTTAGCTGATATTACAGTTATGTACTGTAGTGAAATGGCGACGAGATTGGTAAATATAAGCTTCTTGCGCCCAGACAGTTCCGCCGGTGTGTGGGAATATTCTAGAATACGTCTAAAAGCTGTAGTTAATATCCAGGCATTACGCGTGACATGATGGTCTTGTGCGTTTGATGTCTTGATCTCGTCTGGCCTTCACACGTACAGCATGAGGTTTATATGAGATCTCAGTTTGTTACTTACAAGCATCAGCATTACATATACAGATCCGCGGGTCTTCAGAAAGTGAAAAGTGTCTTCATCCATCTGGCGTTTTATTTTTGTGGACAAGAAAGACTGTGTTGGTTTGCCTGATTCTTCCAGATTAGGATGCGACATACTGGTAACCTGCGCTGGACATTACATTATCACAGCTACCGTTTGTCGGGCTATTATGGAACTAAAAATTGTTGAAGACGTTCCCTGACCCTCTGAGGTATTTATAACGTTGATTTCATAAACGGACGATTGTTAATCTTTCGTGCCACCAGAAATCCAATATAGAAGAAACCGGAATTGAAACCAGGGCTTTACAGAGAGAATCCAGCAATTAACCTTCCGAACAATGGTAATGGCCAGAGCCAAATTTACAACGCGATTTAAGATTAGAATTGGATGCTTCCAGGTTCTAAACATTACACCACATCCGTCGATTTACGCAGTAGAACTGGAATTACAGGTATTTGGTCTTGGTTACTCAACATATTGTCTGCAGGCAGTGATTATATTGTTGCGCGAAAGTCTGGCTTACGTTAAAGATTTTTCACACTGCATATCAAAGTTTTTCACTTTATTTTAAAACTACATAGACCCAATCATGCAACACGTTCATTTCTTCGGATCAATTAATATATTTTGTGGCCTCTGTATTAGACAGTTATAAGTATCCGTTTCTAATGTATTTTGTTTCTATGTTTGATTGACGGAACATTATGGAACCAAGGCATTTTGCTGCTGCTTATTTGGACCGCAATCATAAATCTGGCAGCTTGATCAATTAGATTACCCCTGTGGGGGACACCACTCACAGATTGGTGCAATATTTACGTCGCTCATACGACCTCGTGGTCCCTTCCTTGAGATATTGGCTTGTGGCCCATTGTCTGCAGGAGACAAGAACGAGCTAGCCAAGAAGTGACTCGTTCTTTCACGGTGGATCAGATGTCTTAGTGATCAACACAATGCACCTGCTAGAACACTTATTTCAGAAGTCTCACAATGGCTTCCGGTATGAGGTCGCCATTTTATTTTATTCGTTTTCTTTTATTCCTCTCATTCTTCATACCTTTTTATTTCCCTCTTCATTTCAACATTGCGTTTGTTTGTTTTTTTTAGTGTCACAGGAATTTGGTTATAAACTGTAAAATCCTGAAATCCAAAATCCGTTTTCCTTCCAAAGACCACACTGTCCAATTTCTCCGAGTGTTACAGAGATTTTTTAGTGGTTATATGAAAATGCCGTGTCAACAGCGGAGGCAGAGAATAGTATAGTTAATAATGCCAGTCTTTTTGCACTGCTTGACCCTTGAAGATGTAGCCGATAAGTTATCCCGAAACATCGGTAACTAACTACCAATCTAAACTGCGTAACATCCCAGAAGAATGAAGATCGCAGCATAATTAATAATGACGTTTACCGAGATTATCTTTTGTTGGCAGAAATGTGTGTACGGAAGTAAAGAAAGATTACTGTCTTGCGTGATAGGACGACATTTTGTTTATTGGGTTTTTGTCGATATTTCGGAGGAATGTACGCACAAAACTGCGTGACGACACATACCAGAAAGTGGCAGTCATAATATTCACCGTCTTCATAAACTCAAATCCCTCATGGAATAAAGAACATGCATATTTATAACAGTTTTTATCCACGAGTAGTTCTTAATACTTTTTATTTTTTATCATAACCAACAAATGAACGATCGTATTATAAAAGTATATATCACAACAGTCTCTCTGTGTAATCTACATTCCTACATGTTTCGACACTTTCGTGTCATCATCAGGGAATTTACAACCAGTGCCTTGCTAAGTTACACACTTTCTTCAAATTGCAGCCCACACACCAAACCAGCACATGAGTAACGTCTACAAATGGGCTGCAACTTGAAGAAAGTTTGTAACTTACAAAGGCATTGGTTGTAAACTCCCTGATGATGACACGAAAGTGTCGAAACATGTAGGAGTATAGATTAATCAAAGAGACTGTTGTGATATATACTTTCATAATATAATTGTGCATATGTTTATCTCAGTAATTAAACAACTTGATGCACAAAATGTTTGTTTTACAATAAGTTTATTTCATGCTTCTACATGTTTCGAGCACATGAAATAAACTTATTGTAAGACAAAAATTTTGTGCATCAAGTTGGTTAATTACTGAGATGCACGGTCAGCAAAACGTCAAAAATTGTGCGTATGTTGTTTATAATAAAAAATAATAGAAGATACACGGTACCCGTATTAAAATAAAAAATATTGGGTATCGTGTTTTATATGTATGTAATTTAAATGTTACTGTGTGTATACTTATAAATAAAAGAAGTCTATGTGACAAACGTAAGGTTAGTAATAGGTAAAACCCCTTGCCACGTTGGAATGTTGGCTGACTGCAAGGTGTACATCACTGGCGTAAAGTAATTTCTGGTGATTATGTGTTTCATTAACAAGTTTAATTTTCTCAACACGAGACGTCTAATTTCTTGTTATTAAAATAAAGTAAGTACCTAAACAGTGGGCAGTTGGGGTACGTGGTGTAGCATTTGGTTAAGGCACTGTGGGTTCTATTTCGGATAGGGTCATTGAGATTTTGTATTGATTTTTCACGTCTTATCATTCATCGTGTGTGGGGCATTCTGTTTATATATTGCAACCAGTTTCTTCTGTGTTCCTGTATATTATCCAAAACTGGGGTTATATTAATTCTTTTGCGATCTATGTGTTTGATTTTTAATCTGTACAAGTGTATCCTGCTGTTTTTCTCACGCGTTTAGTCTCTATTGTTCTTTCGTCAAATCCCTTAATGGTCCAGTATTCACTACCGTATAACAGAGCTCGAAGGGCCAGTGTATTGTTTAATTTTATTTGTGTTTTCTTTAAAGTTTTCTGTGGTTTTCTGGTTTTCATAAATATATGCGTGGATAAACAAACCAACCAATCTTTCGTTATGTAGATATTAATATAATGATATGTCACTCTCGCACTTGTGTAAAAAGTGTCCATTAGATGAACAGTATTTGAATAACAATTATGTCTCGTGAAATTTTGTCAGCTACGGAGTTATGGCTAAGAATTCGTGAGAACATGCCGCTCTGCAAACTTTGTTGGAAATGTAAGACAATTGAATTGTCCTTCGTTTTTGTGTGTACAAGTTTTGAGCAGTTTTGAAATATGTGATCATTAATGGCTAAAATCGTGAAAGTAACGACGCGACAGAAATTGTCCGAAACTTGACTTTCAGATTCGAATGCATGGGCGGTACTGTGGGCAGCAATATTTCACACGGCTGCCACACTATACCTGAACGCTTCGTAAGCAAGTTGCCCACCAGTTCCCTTTTGTGATTGGTTCTTGTGTTGTATAAACCCAAGTCATGGTTCGTAAGAAATGGAATTGATTATAGTGGAGAAAGATCGTTAAAATTTTACTTGAAATATTTTCTTTTGTATCATAACTCCAGTGATTATCGAACCAATTTTTTTTTCGGACATAAGTCACAAGAGAAAATATTTTATAATACAATCTGAAAAGTACTTCGAATTTAATGCTTTTTTCTCCGTTTGCAAAGTGAATTAAATTACACTTTTATCCTTTCTTTGGCAGTTTCAAACACAGAGTATCCGCCTTTTTAAGTAGGTAAGAACTATATTAGACACACACACACACATAGATATGACCGGTTGCCTATTACTCGTAGTTATTAGAGAAGAATTCACTGTAGTTCGTTGCAGAATTGCCAATGTGCACTACCTAAGGTGATTTGCGTGCATTCACCCGCATCTCCCCAAGACAGCTCATGTGTCTGTCCGAAACCTACCGATAAATCTAAAGATGCGGAGATCTGTGGTCTACACTGCAAGGTAAACGTTATTCCTGATGTTGGGATCACCTTGATGTAGTAACCCATACGAAGCTTCTGTGTCTAGAAAGTTTTTGTCATTTTGAATTCGTAGCTGGATGGAAAATACACCTTGTGTCAGACACTATACAGCAGACAAGAAGCAGACAGCGAGAGGTACCTTATTTACGCTACGTAGTACTTACTTACTCCATGGTGCAGAGTCCTTCTTTAGAAGCTAACTGGTTTGCGGCTAGTCCAGAAATTCCCCGCATTTCACGGAACCCGAAGGTTCATTACTGCACTCACAAGCATCCTCCACCTGTCTCTATCCTAGGCCAGCTCAATCCAGTCCATATATTCACATCCCACCTCTTGGAGATCCATCCTAATATTATCCACCCATCTACGCCTAGGTCTCCCCAGTGGTGTCTTTCCCTCCGGTTTCCCCAGCAAGACCCTATACACCCCCCCCCTACGTAGTACCTGTAATAAAATGAAAGTAGAAGAAATTTGAAGGTCTTATGGCGATGAGTCGCATCGTAAAGTCTTCCTGAAGTAATGCCGCTGTTTGAAATTTAAATGCGCGTTGAGTGAAATAAGATAGGCCCATGAAACAGAAAGAAGTTCACATATTTATCATTTTGGGTGGATAATTTCGATGTCAACTCCTTCTGCAGTTCGGCACAAATTCAACGTTTGCAGCTCGTCAT
>Ga0131853_10000311_pt1 | contig 88124 bp, 77 predicted proteins | sample TergutLab28metaG_FD_92764 | JGI IMG/M metagenome (GOLD analysis project Ga0131853, IMG submission 92764) | Labiotermes labralis P1 segment gut microbial communities from Petit-Saut dam, French Guiana - Lab288 P1 (version 2) (version 2) | ecosystem: Host-associated > Arthropoda: Insects >...
AATCCGTATCTTGACGGTGTTATTGTTCGTGTCTATGAAGAGACCGCAAGCGGAGATGTTCTAATTCTTGAGCATTCGTTTGATATAACCAATAATCCTCTTACTAATCCTAACTCATTAAATTTAAACAACTTTTTAAGACCAAACTCCCATTATCGAGTATATGTCAAATTAGTTGGAAATCCAATAATTTTCACCGGCTATAACTGGTCGGAACCGCATAGATTTACGACCGGACTGCCAACAGCAACAAGAGGAATTCCGAATATCTCTATGCCCGGTGCAGATGTTTTTAATGTTCAAGCAATTATTCTCAACCAAGCGGCAGTTGTGACAAATCAACTTGCGCTTTATGTTGATGGGGTAAGGACGAATGTTGCGGTTGCTACTGTTAACTTAGGCGGAGGTCAAGCAAGGACGCAGCAAACAATCGGACAACTTTTGGAACTTGCCGGCTTTAGCACTGACACAGGCAATCGTTTTGTTATTCAATTCCGTGCCCTTGGAAACATGTCAATAAACGACTCTGAATTGTCAACTGCGTTATTTAACTCAACAACAGGCTGGACTCCTTTTGTTCAAGGTGATATGCCGTCTGACGGAGTTTTCCAATCTGTTGACTCGTCTCTTACTATAACAATCTCAGGCAACACTCTAACAGTCAATTTCCCGGGCTTTATGTTAACGACTACGACTTTCAGCATCAACAGCGGCGGAGCACTTCTTTTAAGGCATGAGGGAATGTTTTTAACTGCATTCGGACTAGTTAATATTGTTTATCATGACGGCGGTTTTGACACTTTCTTTAGCGGTGCATTTTCAGAAGTGAGAAGGTTTGAAAGAGTTTAATAGATGATGAAAAAACGCTTGACACTAATTTTATCATGTTATACAATATAATTATATTAGTCCCCTTTGACTTTAAAACGAAGAGAAAGAGTCAATTTGGCTCAGACAAAAAGGAGAACAAAATCAGATGAAGAAAAGAAATGTTATCATTATTGGAGCGGCAGGCAGAGATTTTCACAATTTCAACACCTTTTTCCGTGACAATGACGCCTACAATGTTGTAGCGTTCACAGCAGCACAAATTCCAGATATAGCAGGCAGAAAGTATCCTGCATCACTTGCGGGAAAACTTTATCCAAAAGGAATTCCCATTTTGGAGCAATCAGAGTTACCTAAACTAATCAAAGAATTAAATGTTGATGAATGTGTGTTTTCTTATAGTGATATTTCATATAACGAAGTAATGGGCATTAGTGCAATCGCCAATGCGGCCGGGGCGGATTTCAATTTCATGGGTCATAAATACACGGCATTAAAATCAACGAAGCCGGTTATTGCAATCGGTGCTGTTAGAACCGGTTGCGGAAAAAGTCAAACAACAAGAAGAGTTGTTGAGGCTCTTGCCGCTCATGGCTTAAAAGCAGTTGCAATCAGACACCCTATGCCGTATGGTGATTTGGAAGCACAAAAAGTTCAAAGATTTGCTGAAATCGGCGATTTGAAAAAACATAAATGCACCATTGAAGAAATGGAAGAATATGAGCCGCACATTGTTGCTGGTAATGTAATTTATTCCGGTGTTGACTATGAGGCGATTTTGAGAGAGGCAGAAAAAGACCCTAACGGTTGTGATGTTATTCTTTGGGACGGCGGAAACAACGACTTTTCTTTCATTCAGCCTGACCTTATGGTGACAGTGGTTGACCCTCATAGACCGGGTCATGAACTTTCTTACTATCCGGGGGAAGTTACTCTTCGCTTAGCCGATGTTGTTGTTATTAACAAAATGGATAGTGCTGACTTTGCCGGAATTCAAGAAGTTCGAAAAAATATTAACAAAGTCAACCCTAAAGCAATTGTTATTGATGCTGCATCGCCGCTTAGCGTGACAAATCCGGAAAACATTAAAGGCAAAAGAGTTTTGGTTGTTGAAGACGGTCCTACTATGACTCACGGAAATATGAAAATAGGAGCAGGTGTTGTTGCGGCTCACAGATTTGGTGCGGCGGAATTCGTTGACCCAAGACCATATGCCGTAGGAAAGTTAAAAGAAACTTTTGCAACATATCCTGCTATCGGCAATCTTCTTCCTGCAATGGGTTATGGCGAACAACAAATCAAAGACTTGCAGGCAACTATAGACAAAACACCTTGCGACACAGTAGTGATTGCAACTCCGATTGATTTGCAGCGTATTGTCAAAATCACAAAACCTGTTTCAAAAGTTGGTTACTCGCTCCAAGAAATCGGCGAGCCGAACTTTGACGGAGTTATCGCAGATTTTGTTAAAAAAATTAAAAAATAAAGAGTTTTGAATAAAAACAAAAAAAGGACATTTAGCGATGTCCTTTTTTTCTGGCGAACACTGGTGTTTGTCCTTACAAGTTTTTCTGATTGCGGGATTTTTAACTGCAGCACTCGCAGCATCCGCAACTGCATGAACAGGGGTCTTTGCCGACAAAATAACAAATATCGGTAGTTGAGAAAATTTGTCCGATTTTTGCCAATGTGAAAATATCGGGAAGGCTTTCTCCTCTCTCCCATTTGCCGACAGCCTGAGGGCTGACAGAAATTTGCTTTGCGAATTGTGCTTGGGAGAGTTTTAATTTTTCTCGTCCCTCTTTTATTCTTATTCCCACGATATTGTTGTTCATATTAATTATTTTCTTGTTAAAAAACATTTGCATCCGCAATTGTTTTCCTCTGTGCATACGCATGGGCAGCACGAACATTCTTCGCCTGTAAAGACTTTGTTGAAACAGTCGCACCCGCAATTACTATCAGGTGTGCATTGACACGGACAACATGGACATTCTTTCATTATTTTGACCTCCTTTGCATCGCTGATGCTATTTGAATGTAAAATTATTTTTGTTTAAACAAACTACATATTTAATATATCATATATATATTGATAAGTCAATATATTATTAACACTTTTATTGCTACTTTTAGTTGTCTTAAGACATAGTCTTTACACATTTTTTTAATCAAACTCTAATCTAAAAAAATTCGAAAAGAGTTGACGAAATTTAAATAAAAATGATATAATGAAACAAAATGCATTATTGATGCAAAGGAGAGATTTTTTTTATGATAGTAATATTAGCAATCGGACTTGTTTTATCGCTTGGCGGAGGAGCATTGCTTTCGTGGCAACTTGGGGATAGTCTTCCTTTTGTTAGCGGACTTTATGGAACTGAGGGTTTTGTTTTAACTATGGGGCTATATGCGCTTGCAATAATGACACCGTTTATGATTATAGCCCTAATTTTGGCGATTGTCTCAAAAACGAAGAAAAAACCTGAGCCTGTCATTAGCGGAAATGATGACGGAGCAGTTGAGAGGATTGAAAATCTTTTGCACAAAGGCATTGACGACATTAGAAGAAGTGTTGAGGGAAAGTCAAATGCTGTTTTGGAAAGAGAAATTGATTTGATGAAGCAACTGTTAGAAGCAACACTGAATGAAGCAATGGAAAAAAATGAAACAGTTCCGCTGCTTAAAAAAATGAATGCTGAAAATGAAGCAACAAAAATAAACCTTGCAGTTCTCTTGAAAGAGAAAAATGCAAAACTAACGGCACTTCTAATCTTGAATGAAAAGTTAGAAAAGAAAAACTACGCTCTAAGAAAAGTTATCGACGACGCCCTCGACCCGTATTGCATTGAACAAACTGACATTAAAGTTGATAAAACACTAGAGCATCGCTCCGACTATCAAGGCGAAAAAAACGATTTTGACAATAATTAATAACTTTTATAAAGGACAGCATTTAAATGTTGTCCTTTTTGTTTTAACCGATTGACATCTCTTTTTAGTCAAAATCGTAAATACCTATTCAACGATTAACAGATTAGAATAACTTTTTTTTGACACAAAAAAGTTGACAGGTTTAAGAAATAAATGTATAATGTTTTAAATGAAGAAATTAAAAAATATTATTTTGACATTATTTGTGGTAATTTTGGCAAGTTTTTCTTTTTCTGCTTGTGATTTTTTTGTTTTGCAAAACGGGAGAAGTGGTGTGGTTTATGCTGTTTATCAAATGAATGTAAGTGAGGATTATAATGTTCTTTTGCAAAGAAAAGAAGCGACAAAAGATAGAATGAAAAATTATCTAATATCTTTAGGTTTTACTCAAAATACTATTGCAATAGAAGGTGAAGATAGGCTTCGTGTTGAAGTTGCAACAGACGGAGACCAGTATGCAGTTAAAAGACTTTTAAAAGATATGGGTGAGCCGTCGGATTTTTCTATTCGATTGGACAGCATTTATGGAGAAGATATTGGCATAACCGGACGGAACATCACGGCTTTGAGAGGGTATTTTGATTCAGTTTTTGAGACATATTTTGTCCGTATTTTTTTGGATTCTGTTGGGACAACCAGATTTGCAAATGCAACTTTACCTAAAAATTTTGAAAGACTAATTTCGTTTGTTAGTATCACAGGCGGCATTGAACAAGAAATTTCTCGTCCAAGAATTCAAACTCACATTACAAACGGAAGAATAATAATTTCCGGATTTGAAAGTGAAATTGAAATGAACCGTTTCATTAACCAAATCATCTCAGGTCAATTTGAAACTCGTTTGACACTTATAGAAACAGGGGCAAGAGGAGGAAGAGAAAGATGAAAAAAACTGATGACAATGAGATAAGAGTTGCAAAAATAGCAATAAGTTACTTTTGTTTATTTTTACCGTTTGCGGTGTTTCTTGCATTGATTTTTGTTCGTCTTTTTTCAGGATTAGTTCAAGAACCTCTTAACACATTGAATGTTTTTACCACCTTGGTTGCGATATTATGCGGAGTATTGACATTTTTGGTGATATCTTCACCAAAGTATGAAAAGAGAGTGATTATTCTAAAATTTACAACACTTATTGTTTTGTCTGTATTATATGCTGTTTATGTGGCGCTGCTCTTGACAGGATATGTTGGGTGGGCAGCGTTTCTTTCAACCGGTGTGTTTATAAGTGCCGCTAATCATGGGGTTGCCGGCACTTTGATTATAGTTTTGTTTTTTGTTGTTCTTATTGGTGTTGTTGGATATTTGACAAGAAAAAAAGAAGAATAAATAGTTTTTTCAATTGATTTAATTTTTTGAATTGTATATACTTAAAAGTGTTGAAAAATTCGTGTGATATAAAATATATGAAAAGGGCATTGCGGTTGAGTAAGAAAGGAATGGGATTTGTTAATCCTAATCCTTTGGTCGGCTGTGTCATTGTGAAAGACGGACAAATAATAGGAGAGGGTTATCACAAAAAATACGGGGGGCATCATGCGGAAATTGAAGCATTGAATTGTTGCGGAGAAAGCGCTGAAAACTCAACTGTTTATGTCACGCTGGAGCCGTGCTGTCATTATGGAAAAACTCCGCCATGCATTGATGCATTGATTGGGGCGAGAGTCAAAAGGGTAGTTGTTGCAATGTTTGATCCTAATGAAAAGGTCATTGGAAAGGGGATAGAAGTCCTAAAAAACGCAAACATTGAAACAGAAATAGGAATTTTAGAAAGCGAAGCAAGAAAAATCAACGAAAAATACATCAAATATATCACAACTAAAAAGCCGTTTGTGTTGTTAAAATCCGCCATGACCCTTGACGGAAAAACAGCGGCAAGGACAGGCGACAGTAAATGGATTTCAAGTGAAAAATCAAGAAAACTTGTTCAGAAATTAAGACATGAGTATAGTGCAATAATGGTTGGTATTGGAACAGTTCTTGCAGATGACCCATTGTTAAATGCAAGAATTAAAGGCGGACAAGACCCGATTAAAATCATTGTTGATGACAAACTTGAAATACCGCTCAATTCTAAACTTTTTAAAACAAAATCAAAAACAATAATTATCACGAGATATGATTGCAATGAATTAAAAGCAAAAGAACTGGAATATATAGGTGTGGAAGTTTTGAAGTTTGATGTTATTGACGGATATATTTCGTTCAAAGATATAATGACAAAACTAGGTGAAAATAACATTGACAGCGTGTTGATTGAGGGCGGAGGAAACCTAAACGCAAGAGCGTTAACGGACGGAGTAGTTGACAAGTTGATAACTTTCATTGCTCCAAAATTAGTCGGAGGGCATAGTGCAAAAACATTTTTTGAAGGGGTTGGCTTTGAAAAAATTAGTGAAAGCATTAAACTATGTCACACACACTTTGAGAAAATTGGCGATGATATTATGATTGAATCGTATCCAAAATGTAGGGGTGAGCATCGCGAACCCGAATAAAATCAACCGTCTAAGGAGAAAAAATGTTCACAGGAATAATTGAAGAGGTTGGAATTGTCAATAGATTAACAAAAAATTCAAAAGAAGCAACGCTTGTTTTGGAAGTCTTTTTAGTTCATGTCGACACAAAAATAGGTGATAGTATTGCAGTCAACGGTGTTTGTTTGACGGTGACAAAAATTGAAAATAACCTTTTGACATTCTTTGTGATGAATGAAACGATTGAGAAAACTTCTTTAAAATATTTGAAAACCTCTTTAAAAGTCAATTTAGAAAGAGCGCTGCTTCCAACGACTCGTCTCGGCGGACATATCGTTTCAGGACATGTTGACGGAATTGGAACAATATCAAATATTGAAAAAGCAGGGGATTCAAAAATTTATTCAATCCGAGTTGAACCTTTGATGCTTCGTTATATTATTAAAAAAGGTTCTGTCGCAATAGACGGAATTAGTTTGACAGTCACAGAAATTTATGATACAATGTTTAAGGTCGGTATAATTCCACACACGCAAACCGCAACAAATTTGTTTGATAAAAGAGTAGGTGACACGGTAAACATTGAGTGCGACATGATAGGAAAGTATGTTGAGAAGTTTATGAATAAGGATATTAATAAAAGCGAAAGGCTATCAAAATTACTAATTGAAGTGGGGTTTTAAAATTATTAATTGAAGTGGGAGGGATAATAAATCGTAGGAACGATAAAACACGCCATATCAAAACATAAACATTGACGCTATGCTAGATTCTTCACTTCGTTCAGAATGACAAGAATCAATAAAACAATGTCATTCTGAACGAAGTGAAGAATCTAGCCATAAGCGTAAATTATGTTGCTACACAACAAATCCAGTCTGCTATCACAATTATTTTACCGACCCACAACCATCCAAAAAACTATGTTTACATCAATAAAAGACGCAATTGAAGAAATAAAAAAAGGCAACATGTTGATTGTTGTTGACGACGAGGATCGTGAGAATGAGGGCGACCTTGTTTTGGCGAGCGAATTTGCCACACCTCAAAAAATCAACTTTATGGCAACTTATGCAAGGGGCTTGATTTGCATGCCGATTAATGAGGAAAGACTGAATGAGTTGGATATTCCTCAAATGATAAAAAACAACACAGACACTCATGAAACCGCTTTTTCAGTTTCAATTGACCACATTTCAACATCAACAGGAATAAGTGCAAAGGAGCGAAGTGACACAATAAGAGAAGTTATCAATCCATCATCAAAACCAAACGATTTTCGCCGCCCCGGGCATATCTTTCCCCTAAAAGCAAAAGCAGGCGGAGTTTTGGAGCGTCCCGGTCACACCGAGTCGGCAGTTGATTTGGCTCGCCTTGCAGGCTGCTATCCATCGGGAGTAATTTGTGAAATAATGAACGAAGACGGAACAATGGCAAGGCTAGCCGACTTAAAAAAATATGCAAAAAAACATTCCTTAAAAATTATCACAATAAAAGACCTCATTGAATATCGACAAGAGCATGACCCATTAATTCGCATTGCCTCATATTCAAGTTTGCCAACAAAGTTTGGAACATTCAGTGTTGTTGGCTTTGACAACAGCAGAACAGGTGAGCATCACATAGCATTAGTCAAAGGCGAAATAAGAGGCGAGAAAGACATTTTAGTTCGAGTCCATTCCGAATGTCTAACAGGCGATGCTTTAGGGTCACTTCGATGTGATTGCCAAGATCAATTGCAAAATGCACTAAAAATGATTGAAAAAGAAGGCAAAGGTGCGCTAATCTATCTTCGTCAAGAGGGCAGAGGCATAGGACTAATCAACAAACTAAAAGCCTACGAACTGCAAGACAAAGGCAAAGACACAGTAGACGCTAACCTAGAACTAGGCTTCAAAGATGACGAAAGAAGTTACGGAGTAGGCGCTCAAATCCTAAGGCAACTAGGCTTAACAAGCATCCGACTTCTTACCAACAACCCAAAAAAAATCGAAGGTCTTTCGGAATACAACATAAAAATAACAAAGAGAATTCCAATTCAAATGACTTCAAAAAAAGAAAACGAAAAATACCTAAATACTAAAAAAGAAAAAATGGGACATTTGTTGGAAGAAAAATAAAAGGAGTGATAAAATGTTAGATTTGATATTTGCAATAGTTTTTCTTGCTATTTTATTTGCTATGTTTATTTATGTTTTGTGTGTGCAAGTTATAAGAGTAAAGAAAAAACCTAATATAAATGTGATTGAAGTAACTTCTAATTCGTTTTTTATCGTTTATGTATGTATTTTGCTTGCTGCATTACAGGTTATCATTTCTCTTTTAGTTTTCTCAAATGCTGAGCCGTATTTATATCCAATTATTGCTATTTTTATAGTTCTTACTATCTGTGTTACCCGCTTAGTGATTAGGAAAAGAGTTGTTGTGAATGTTGAAACCCAAAAGGCTATTATTTTTGGATTTTTCATAAAAGAAACAGAGGTCAATATTCAAGATATAATAAAAGTGAAATTTGAAGAAAAGGGATTTAGGAGATATTATCTAAATTTTTATACTGAGGAAAGTAGTAGAGAAAAATTCACAATTGACTTCGATATTTACAGAGATAAGGGTTATAGAATTCCAGTGAGTTTTTTAATTTATGTAGTTAAACATTCTAAATGTAAAGTATTTCAAGAAGATGGAAAAGAGATGAGATTAGGAAAAAATCCCGAGAAAAAACTTAGAGATGAATTTGTAAAATTTAGTTATATGAAATTTCGCAAAGAGATGAGAGAAATAAAGAGAGTAGGAATTTCACATCAAAAAAAATCAAAAGACTCAAATTACAAAGAGATAAATGATAGAAGCAAATTTAGTGTAAGTAGTTTTGTAACAGGAGAACTAGAGTCTGAATTGTTGGAAAAATTTGAGTGTTATTTGGAAAACATAACAGAAAATAGAAAAATCAGTGATTATTTGACTTTTGATGAATTTTTTGTGATTTTTGAAAATATGGCATGCTATCCGTTTGTTTTTATTCATGAAGGTATTTGTTTTGTTATTTCTAATGGTGAGAATATGGGGTGTGATATATCTTTTACAAGTGAAAGCGATGATAAATTTGACGAGAAAGCCTTTAACGAAAGCACAAAAACATACGAAACACCGCAAGAACTGTTTGAAAACGCACGGATTAACGAAAAATCATTAAAAGAAATTTGGAACGAGTTAACAGCAGGATAAAAATATGTGCGGGCGGGTTAATACCTGCTACTATAATTAATGTTTTGAAACTCATAGGAACAAAAAACAACTGGGACGGGTATTAACCGCCCGCATAACACAATAAAAATGTAGGGGCGAACAGTGTTCGCCCGAACAAAATACAAGGAGAGATAAATGAAAAAAATTGAAGGAAATTTAGTTGGAAAGGGAACGAAATACTGTCTTATTGTTGGGCGGTTTAATGAACTTATTACTTCCAAACTATTGAGCGGTGCTATTGACACGCTTGTTCGTCATGAAGTAGCGGAAAAGGACATTGATGTTGTTTGGGTTCCCGGTGCGTTTGAAATTCCGCTAGTCGCTAAAAAAGCGGCTAAAAGCGGAAAGTATGATGCTATTGTTTGTTTAGGGGCAGTCATTAGAGGTTCAACTTCTCATTATGATTTGGTTGCGTCGGAAGTTGTAAAAGGTATAGCATGTGTTTCATTGGACACAGAAGTGCCTGTTATTTTCGGCATTTTAACATGCGAAAACATTGAACAAGCAATTGAAAGGGCTGGAACGAAATCTGGCAACAAGGGAAGTGAAGCGGCACTCTCTGCAATTGAAATGGTCAATTTGATGAAAAGTTTGAAGTAGGGTCAAAAAAATAAAATGTAGGGGCGGCATTCTGCCGCCTGCACATCATTAAATTATGTAGTGCGGGCGGTCAATGCCCGCCCCTACGAATTTTTTTATTCTTATCCGTAGGGGTGAGCAACGCGAACCCGAACACTCAACCATTTTATAAACCAATGAAAATCACATCAAAAAACGAAAGAGAAACTGTTAGGTTTGCGTTTGAGTTTGCAAAAGGACTCAAAGGCGGTGATGTTGTTTGTCTTGATGGTGACTTAGGAGCAGGGAAAACTACTTTCACAAAGGGACTTGCAAAAGGATTGGGAATTGATTGTGAAATAACAAGTCCTACTTTTTCGATATTAAACGCTTATGACGGAAATCGTTTCAAACTCTATCATATTGATGCCTATCGCTTAAAAAATGCGGAAGAGGCAGTTGCAACAGGCTTGTGTGATTATATTTTTTCAAACGATGCGATTGTTGTTATTGAGTGGTTTGAAAATATATCACAAATTTTACCCAAAGAGTTGAAGAAAGTGAGTTTAAGGTATGTCAGAGATAATGTTAGAGAGATTATTGTTATGTGATAAATATGATACAATTGTGGAACAACTTGGCAGAGAGCATCCTTCACTTCGTTCAGAATGACATTGGAAAGTTAAAAGAGTTTTTTTTTGCAGATTATCGTTCACATTTGTTAAATTTTAAAAAATAAAATGAAATGTCTAGCAATAAATACCGCATCAAGCGTTTTGCAAGTTGTGGTTATTAATGAGGACAAATTCTCAATAAGAACTTGCGTGACACAAAAAAATTTCACCGCTATTCTTTTGCCATATATTGATGAATGTCTAAATGAGGCAAATCTAACGCTCAAAGAGTTAGATTTTTTTGTCTGCTCTATAGGTCCCGGCTCATTCACCGGCATCAGGGTTGGACTTGCGACAATTCGAGGGTTTTGCCAAGCACTCGAAAAAGAAGTTTTACCAGTCACCGATTTGGAACTATTGTCATATCATGCTAAAAGTGAAAGTCTAAAAAAAATTTGCATAACGGATGCGGCAAACGGCTTTTTCTACATAGGTCAATTTTTGAATGGGCAAATCGGCGAAATCAAGTGTATTCGAGAGGATGAACTTGAAGAATATTTGCTAAATGTTAAAGGCGAATTTTCAATATGCACACACAAGAATATTGAAAACAAAGTTAGAAGTGTTGTCTCCAACCTTCAAAAAAACGCCCAAATTTTCGTTTTAAACGATGAATGCAGCAGTCTAATTCATGTTGCAAGGGATAAAAATGCTCTCTTAAGACTTGTTCATTACACACAAATTGAACCGTTATACATCAGACTTCCGCAAGCGGAGAGAGATTTATTGGGGGGCAAAACGAATTGAAAACTAACAAGAAAAAAGTGCGATATGCAACATTTGATGACCTAAAGACAATTCATGACATTGAAAAAAAATCAATCCAAAGCGCATGGAGTTTTGAACTAATTAAAGAAGCGTTTTCAATTTCGGATTATCACTTTTTTGTTTATGAAGATGAAAGTATTCTTGGATATATTTCAATGAAAATTATTTTGGACGAATGTGAAATAATGAATATAGCAGTGGATAGTGAAGAAAGAAGAAAGGGAATAGGAAGAGGACTCTTAGGCGAACTAATATTGTTTTGCAAAGAAAATGAAATAAAAAGAATACTGCTTGAAGTCAGAGAGAGTAATGAAAACGCAATAAATTTCTATCAAAAGAATAAGTTTTTTGAGATTTCCAAAAGAGAAAAATATTATAGCGACGGTGAAACTGCTGTTATAATGGCGAGAATACTTTTTTAAATTTTGGATTTTGATGGAACTAAATGTTAATAACCTTAATATATATTATGAGAGATTTGACGGAGAGACTGGCGTGCCAATTTTGCTGCTTCATGGGTGGGGAGCATCTTCATCCGCTATGGGCGGAATTTTTAGGTTTTTAAAAAACGAAAACAAAAGCGTCATTAGTGTTGATTTTCCGCATTTCGGCTTGTCGGAAACACCGCCTGAAAACTTCACAATCTATGATTATGCCGAGACGATAAAAGAGTTTTTAGAAAAGTTGCAGATTGAAAAAGTTAATATCATTGCTCATAGTTTCGGTGCAAGAGTTGCAATAATTCTCGCTTCATGTTATCCGCATTTGGTTGATAAACTTGTTTTGACAGGGGCTGCAGGGTGTAAGCCAAAATTTTCATTAAAGAAAAAATGCAAAATTTTTGCTTATAAATTAAAAAAAAGAATTGGGATTAGACAAAAAAATGCCGGCTCAACTGACTACAGAAATTTGCCTTCTCACATGAAAAAAATTTTTGTTAATGTCGTTAACACTCATCTTGAACATCATTTGAAAAACATTGTCGCACCAACTCTTATCATTTTTGGAAAAAATGACAAAGACACTCCGCTATATATGGCGAGGCGATTAGAGAAAAAAATAAAGAATTCTGCTCTAATTGTTTTAGAAAATGCCGGACATTATGCGTTTATTGATAGAGAAAATTATTTCAACTCAATAATTAATGCGTTTTTTTAGTGGACTAATTTGTTTTTATGTGCTAAAATAAATCGTAGGGAAAAAAACATTTTCTCTCTTGCAAAAAGGACTTAAAAAATATTATGGATATGCATTTAGGTTTTATTATTCCGTTCATTATTATTATGTCACTGCTACTAACATTTTGCAGTGTCAAAATTTTTCAAATTTATCAGTTGAATTCCTATCAACATAGAGGTGTTTGGCATTGGTTTAAAGACACTAAATTTGATTTTCAAATCCGTTATTTTGCCTTAGCGTTTTTGTCGCTGATATGCTGTATTGTTTTCTTTTTTGCTTTTCCTTATGCGAATATTGGCGGTTGGCATTATGTCGGGAGTTTGTTTTTTGCAGGTTTTTGTGTTATATTTGCAGTCGTTCAACTTCGTCAAAAACAAAAAAAGCCGCTCAAATTGACCCCAAGAATATGGAGAACGCTGATAGTTTGCACTCTTTTAAATGCCGGAACTGTTTTTGGTTTTTTGGTAATCGGTGACGCAGTAAATCAAGGTTATTATCTTGCTTCGCTCAGCGCTCTTTTTATTCCGATAAATGTTGCTTTATCGTTTCTTATTCTCTATCCGATTGAAAAACAAAACCATAGGCGATATATAATGAGTGCGAAACAAAAGTTGAATGCAAACCCAAACCTTATTAAAATAGGAATAACAGGAAGTTACGGAAAAACGAGTGCAAAAGATATATTGACGATATTTCTTTCAAAAAAATTCAAAACCTTAAAAACTCCTGCAAGTTTTAACACTCCATTAGGCATTTCAAAAACAATCAATGACAACCTAACTCCTGATATTGAAGTGTTGGTTGCAGAAATGGGAGCGAGATTTCATGGCGATATTGCGGCGTTATGCAAGATAGTTGAGCCAAAATATGCAATCCTCACCGCAATCGCAAATCAACATCTCGACACTATGAAAACGCTTGACGGAATCTTTAAGACAAAATATGAACTAATAGCCTCATTGCCCGATAACGGCTTTGCAGTCTTTTTAGAAGGAAGTGACAGGCTGCAGCAAGCATATGAAAAGTGTCATACTCAAAAGGTTTTAGTTCCAAGTGAGAGTGCAAGAACAGAAAATGCAAAAGTAACGAGTGACGGAACAACATTTGATATGGTGATAGACGGTGAAAGTGTCAGAATCACAACAAAATTATTAGGATTTCATATTCCGAACATGCTCTTAATGTGTGCCGCACTCGCAAAAAAATTGGGAGTAACGCTCAATGACATAAAAGAAGCATGTGAAATGTTAGCGCCGACTCCGCATCGCCTTGAACTAATCAAAGCACCTCATATGACTATTATCGACAATGCCTACAACTCAAATCCGGAGGGAGCAAAAAGGGCATTGGAAGTTTTGGCATCATTTGAAGGACAAAAAATAATATTAACCCCCGGCTTTGTTGAACTAGGTCAAGACATGGAAACGGCTCATTTTGAATTAGGAAAAGACATCTCAAAGCACGCAGATTTTGCGCTTTTAGTCGGCTCAAGCGGTGAAATTATAAAAAAAGGAATTTTGTTTGCAATCGAAGATGGAAGCGAATTTAAAGTTGAAAATATTCATCTTGTTTCATCACTGGACGAAGGAATGTTAATATTAAAACAAATTGAAGGCGAAAAAATAGTCTTATTCGAAAATGATTTGCCCGATAATTATAGGTGATAATAATTACAAAAAAGGTCTATTTGCAAATTTACAAATAGACCTTTTTTAGTTAATTTAATTTTTAGAGTTGCAGTCAAAAGCAATGATACTTAGATTTAATAGTTCGTTTGCTTATTGACAGAAGAGACGAAGTCTCACATTTCGTTCCATTTTTGTTTGAACTTTGATTTTGCCTCAGTTACTTTCTGGCTGGGTGCCGGTTCGGTTGGATACATGTTTCTCTCGTTCATATAACTGAACACATCAAATTGGTCGCAAGCGCACTCTGTCATTTTTTGGTTGACAAGTTTTCTCATGTTAGGACAACTTGACTCAATAAGTGCTTTGCTGTAAGCACCGCAAAGTGCCTTTTGATACTTTAAAGCATCTTTTACCATCGCCTCGTCATTGAGCGATGTCATGTCCTCGCTGAACTCCGGTGAAACTCTTTTTGAAACACCGTGAGACATTGTTTTTTGAGTTCTTGTCGGTGTTGAAGCAATTGTTTTTGATGCTTTTGTGTTTGATTTTATTCTATCAGTTGATTTCATTTTTTTTAAATTTTCTCCTTTTGCCATTATTGGCAGTATTTATTGCAGGGATTCTCGGCGTCTTGCAATTTATTATAATACGATTTGATGAGCGGTCGAGGGCATTTTTCCCTACAAATTTTGCAGTATTCTATTCATGTGAATTTAAGTAATTCAGCAGTGAATCAAATCTTTTTTTGTGGTTGTTTGCCCATGTTCCGAATTTTTTCTTCAGAGTCGGGTCTTGTGCTTGCGTTGAAAAGAACAGGCATTTTTGATATGCTAGGTGTTCTGTATCGAGAAGTTCCGATATTTCCTGCAAGTTTTTTGATGTGATTTTTGGCATTAATGTATTTCCTCCTTGATGTCTTTTGTTGACATCACTTATATTATTATCAAACGCTTGCTACTTTAAACCTATTATGCTATAATACTATCATGCCAATTATTACAAGTATCACACAAAACAAGAAAAATAAAGAAAGGTCAAGTATTTTTCTTGACGGCGAATATGCCCTAGCATTTGACAATTTTATAATTTTTAAGCACAGATTAAAAGAAGGTGACGACATTGAAAAGGAAAAACTGGTCGAGATACAACGAGAGGATATGGGTTCAGTTGGGTTCGAAAAAGCAGTTAACTACACTTTGATACGAATGAGAAGCGAAAGAGAGATGAGGCAGTATCTTAAAGATAAAGGCTATTTAAAAGAAATAATCGATGAAATTATTGAAAAGTTACGCTCTTATAACTATATTAACGATGCCTATTTCGCAAAATTGTTTGTCAGTGCAAAAAAATCGAAATGGGGAGAAAACAAAATAAAATATGAACTAAGACTAAAAGGAATCTCAAGTGAGGACATAGAACAAGCCTTTGAGGACTTCGACGGAAACGAAGAAGCCTATGAAATTGGAAAAAAATACCTAAAAGGTGACACAAGAGAACACTATGAAAAACTTAAAAAATATCTATTTTCAAAAGGATTCTCTTTTTCTGATATAAATAAGGCAGTTGAGAGGATAAAAGAAGACAAAGAAGAAGAAACGGAGGAGGAAGACAATGAATAAAGAAGCAAAATTTCAACTCCCTGAGGGAATTAAAATCGGACACGCTCAAAACGATAAGACGGGTGTGACTGTTATTTTAAGTGAGGATGGGGCAGTCGGCGGAGTTAGCGTTAGAGGGTGTGCGCCGGGAACAAGGGAGACGGATTTACTTAAAAACGAAAAGTCAATCGAAAAAATCAATGCGGTTGTTTTGTCCGGCGGTTCAGCATATGGACTAAGTTCATGTGACGGAGTTATGGAGTTTTTGCAAAAAAACAGTCATGGATTTGCTATCAACGGTCTGGTTGTTCCGATTGTTTGCGGGGCTGTTATATTTGATCTTAATCATGGAGAATATAATTTTTCCGATAAAAAAATGGGATTAAATGCTGCAAAAAATGCAAAAGAAAAGAATGTCAAAAGAGGGCAAGTCGGGGCGGGGACATGTGCGACAATAGGTAAAATTACAGGCTTGCAAGGTGCATCAAAAGGCGGAATAGGACTAGGATGTGTTAAGGTTGGAAATGCTTTTGTTAGCGTCATAAGCGTTGTGAACGCTTTTGGAGATGTTGTTTGCCCAAAAACAGGAGTTGTTATTGCTGGAGCAAGACTTCCTGACGGCAGTTTTCTGAACACAAATAACTTTGTCCTAAAAGGAAATATTCCAGCATTAATGCGTGGTGCAAACACAACTCTCTCTTGCATTATGACAAATGTTGCCTTAACAAAACTCCAAGCAAACAAACTGGCAGACATTGCCCATAATGGCTTCGTTAAAACTATTTCACCCGTTCACACCGATTTTGACGGCGACACAATTTTTGTCATGTCACAAGGCGATGAGCAAATAGACTTTTTAACACTCTCATCCATGGCAGTTGAATCAGTTTCTAGGTCGATATTAAATAGTGTTGAATAATGTGTGGGTGGTTGAGGGCGTCTTCTCTTGCAAGATATCGAATTAATTCGTAGGGGCGGTCTCACTTGTCCGCTCGAAAAAAAATTAACAGCAAACATGATAGGAATAGACATAATCGAAATAAAAAGAATTGAGGAAAAATCAAAAAAAGAAACTTTTCTAAATGGAATTTTCACTCAAAATGAAATTGCCTATTATCACGAAAAAGGCAAAAATCCTCAAACACTTGCGGGAATGTTTTGTGCTAAAGAAGCCGTTGCAAAAGCCTTAGGAACCGGCTTTTCACAATTCAAACCAATCCACATCGAAATTCTTCACAACGAATTAGGCGCTCCATATGCTGAGTTGTATGCTGCCGCAAAAAATCTTTTAGGCAACAAAAAACTAAACCTCTCAATATCTCACACCGAAACCATCGCCACAGCAATCGCAATTTTAAGCCAATAATACTTGACAGTTGTCTTCAACACTCTTGTCGGTTGACTGCTTGTCAAATTAGTCCTAACAAAACAGTCGAAGACTGTTAATAAGGGTCTTCGACCCCTTTGTTGTGATAATTCCATGTATCAGTAATCTCAGGCAAAAGCATTGAAAATGCTTGACAAATATATACTATATATGATATAATAAAAAATATACCACATGTTTCCGTAGTTAAATGGATATAACTGGGACCTCCTAAGTCTCCGTTACAGGTTCGATTCCTGTCGGGAACACCATGATTGTTTTATATAGTTAATTTACAATCAAATTGCTATAAAAATATACGATTAAGAGAAACGATGCATAAATTCAGCAACAAGCAAAATTTACAAAAAATGTCAGGGGGGGGGGTATTATTGTGTATTAACTAAGGGTTTTGCACAACAGTTTTTAGTGTGTCAAGTGAATTACAGCGTTTTCTAAGCACAGGATTTTCCTGTGCTTTTTAATATAGATAAAAGAACAATAAAGGAAACGCTGACTAAGTTTGCGTTTCCTGCAATAGACACATAGTGTCAAAGGAGAAAAAAATGAAAAAAACAAAACTGCTAACAATTGTTTTAGCACTTGTAATGGTGGTAACAGCCATATTTGCCATTGTCGCTTGTGACATTAATGGTGGCAATGAACAAACTGACCCAACTGGCTATACCATTCCAACAGGATTAACTGCAACAGTGGGACAAACCCTTGCAGATGTTTCTCTTGCTCAGCATTCGGGGTGGGCATGGGTTGCACCAACGGCAAGCGTAGGAGAAGAGGGAGCACGCACACACAATGCGACATACACCCGAATTGGTTATAATGTGATCACAAGAAGTGTGTCAATTACGGTTAACCCCGCAGGCAATAATGATCCTACGCCTGTTGCTCTTGCAAATGCCGCCATAACAGAGGCAAGAGAAATAATCGAAGATTTTTTGGCGACAACGCCATTGATGTTCCCGCAACATATGGCTGAGACTCAATCTGCCGTTCGGGAAATTATAGATGCTCATGACTTATCTGATGAAATTCCAACACCTCTTCCAAGCGGAGTTGTTATTGTCATTGTAAATGGGGATTTCCAAACAGCAATTGCAGGAACTGCAACAAACCCAACCGGCACTAATGGCTATGCAAAATTTATTATTCAACTAACAAAAGAACACGGAACAATGCAGACGGTCGAATTGGTCTATGAAATAATTGCAACGATATTTGTCAGAACGAGCATGACGGCTGGGACATACAATTTTTATTCAATGGAAGTAGGCGGAGAGGTGTTTGTTTATGGGATTGATGTGATAGTTATCACGACTGGCACACCAACTGCAACACTTACAACTAGCGGACTGGCGAAACTTGACATTGTGCTAGATGGACTGTCGCCTGAAGAACGTGCATACCTTTGGGGTTTCAGAAACCGTCCTGAAGTAAATTCAGATGACCCTAGGGTGCAACTGCAAAGATACATTGAAGTTAACATACAACAAGAGGAAGCATGGGTCGTAAATAATAACGGAACTATCACACACCCGCAAGGAGGCATAATGTCGTATACTCTTGACGGAGAGATTTTGACAATAGTGCTGCCTAGTGCTCCGCCTTTGCCGGATCATATGTGGGGTCAGACTATGCACGCAATCTATTCACACGAAAACGGAACAATAACACAAGAAAACACAGATAATCCTATTGTTCGCACTTTCGTGTATAGACATCAAGCATAAATCAAATAAAACTATACTCAATCAGCATGCAAAAACATATGGAAAGTAAGAATGCAAGATTTACTTTCCATGTGTTTTGTGTGTCTAAGGGGGCATCATTCAAGGGTTTGCTTTTCATCGGCAACACCAAAACTTGTCAAAATATATTCAAAGTATTAATCAATGTCTATATAAAATTGGTTGATTTTTTTAAAAAAGTATAGTATAATGAAACATATGAATTTTAATGAATATCAAGACCCAATAAGGGTTGGTGATTATGAAGTTAGGTTTCTGAAGAATGCAGAAGAACTTTTGGCGTTTCAGAAGTTAAGGTATGAGCATTTGCTTTTGGAGTTTAATCCTGAAAGGCATGATAAAGAACGAATTGACTACAACGACGGCTATGATGAAATAGCCTCACAACTTTGTGTGTTTGACACAAGTGAAAAAAAAGAAAAACTTGTCGGAGGTTATGTTTTGTTCCGTTGTGCTCCGGACAAAATTTGCAAAACACAAAGTGAGTTTGACATATCAAAACTTCTCAAAAAACATCCGAATGAAGTTTTAGATCTCTCTCGTGCTGTTGTTGATCCATTGCATCGCAATCCGATTGTTTTAAAACTTTTGTGGAGAGGAATTGAGGCGTATGTTTATAATCATAATCTAAAATATCTTATCGGAACTGTTTCCTTCAAGGGGATTGATCCCACTCCATATTTGAAAGGATTGTCTTATGTGAAAGAAAATTACCGCATGGACGAGGATATGATGGCAACATCACTTCAAAAACATGATCTAAAATTGCCTCAACTAGACCCAAACGAAATTGAAGTGGTGAAAAAGCAATTGCCGCCTCTTTTGAGGGGTTATCTCATGAACGGCTCAAGAATCGGCGAAGGAATATTTATTGACAAAGATTTTAACAGTGTGGATGTTTTCAACATTCTCAACAAAGATGACTATGGTCTTAGAAGACTAAAATAAAAATGCAGATAATGCAAAAAGCAAAAGAAACAAAAAAGAATATATTGTTTTTGCTAATAGCGGTCTTTTCGCTATGTCTATTTTTCTTGCCGTCCGCTTTTAATGCCTTTGCATTGTTTACTCAAGAAGACGATATTGACGAAATAATATTGGCAACTATGCAGCGTCAAAATGTTCCGGGAGTATCTGTTGCAATTGTTCAAACCGGAGATGATGATGAAGTGTCATTTGATGTCTCATTCCATTCTCAAGGTTATGCGTGTTTGAAAGAAGAAATCCCGGTTAATGAAGAAACTTTTTTCTACATCGCATCACTAACAAAAGCGTTCACTGCACTAGGGGTGCAATTTTTAGAACATAGAGGTCACTTATCTTTGAATGACCCAATAAACAAGCATATTGAGTGGCTTGAGTTTAGTCATCGCAGTGCCGATTTTTCAATGGAAGAGTTGAGCATTTTCACTCTGCTCCACCATACCAGCGGACTGGGAAATTTTTCACATTCGGCAAGAATTCGTCCTGATGATAGTCCTGACGCACTTTATCAAGCAGTAAGGCACATCAACAGAACAAGGCTAAATTCCCGCCCGGGCTCACAATACTCCTATGCTTCAAGCAACTATATTGTTTTGGGTTTTTTAATTGAACAAATCAGCATGACACAATATAACATGTCTTATGAAGAGTTTATGGTAGAAAAAATTCTGCAACCGTTAGGGCTATATAACACAAAAATGTTTCGTGAAGATGCAAAAAGCAGCGGAGTTCTTGCAGTAGGGCATCGCTCAGGCTGGTTTAGAGCAAGACCATATGAGGCAAGCATTGCTCGTTCACACACTTCGACCGGTTTTATGCTCTCAAATACTTCCGATATGACAAGGTGGCTGCAATTTCATCTCAATCCGGAAACAGCGCCATATCCTTTTAATATCCTTATTCCAAATGGTCACATCAAAGATGCAACTGTTCAGCCAAGAGACTTGCCAAGCGGAGTTTATCACTATGCTTTGGGGTGGGATGTTAACTACTACAGCGGAAGACTAAGACACTCCGGATTCATTGCAAATGTTGTTGCTGAGGCATTATTTTATCAAGAAGAGGGAATAGCAATCATTGTTTTCATGAACTCATCCAGTGGACAGCCTTTAAATCTTGTTGAGAATATTTTGGCGATAATAAGAGGAGAAGATACAGGCAATATTTCAATAGGCTCGCCAATGCAAATTATGGACATTGTGTTTTCAACTTTGTCAATATTTTTTATAGTTTTGCTGATAGGGTTAATTGCTTTAATAATATATCGTATTTTTAAAATAAGAAAAGAAAAAATTAAACGAAAAAATCTTTCTCTAAAAAATAAGGTTGTTCTGGGGCTTTTGATTTTAAATATGATTTTATTAATAATCATATTTTCGCTTAATCCGATTATGGCAGGCGTAAGTTGGAGCACTGCTATAGCATGGATGCCAGTGTCTGCTTTCACGCTTTTAGCATTCTCTACGCTCTCAATCATAAGCATCAAACTATTAGTTGTATTCCGCATTATATTTCAGAAAATCCCCCCTCAAACTCTTGCAAACGAATAAAATATATGATAAAATATTAATGCCTAAAATAATCGTCTGCGACGAATTATTGTCTTTCCGTTGTCAAATTGTCAAATGCTTCGTGCTTGCGATATTTCCTAGGGAATAAAAATCATGCTGTTGTGGCTCAGTCGGTAGAAGAATGCCTTGGTAATTATACATTTAACCAGTCCAAAAGTATCAAAATGTATTAAAAATATATCCCAGAGGCACTTTTTCACACCCTCTAAAAAAAAGTGTAAAAAACCATATAAAAACTAAATTATTTTGCTGATGTGGCTTAGGGGTAAAGCACTTCCTTGGTAAGGAAGAGAGCACGGGTTCAAATCCCGTCATCAGCTCCATAAATGTTATTACTTGCCTTTGTTTATATAGTAATAACATTTTTCTATTACTAGGAGATAAAAATGAAATATCACATAAAAACAGACTGCACGGGTGGTAACTATGAATTTATTGAAGAAGTAATCTCTTTAATAGATTTTAGAGATGTTAAGAAAACAGAGCAAAAAACATTTTCTTGGGTTGCTGATATCATGGACTGTATTGACCGAATGGCTATTGGTTTTAATCTGCATATATTCTATGAAGAAGTTTTCCCAAATTTTCCTCGAAAAATGAATAATCTTTTTTTAAATGAATCTATCATTCATTTTTGCAATTTAACAACGAACAAAAAAAACAATCTTTTGAGTATAACAAATATTTTAGATATTACTGAAAAAGAAATAGACAATGATAATTTAGAAAAATTTAAGTTATTCAAGTTGGCAGTTTTGACATGGTTGCAAAAACAATCTGCCCTTATTAATAATGCAAAGACACTAAGAGATAAATTTATTGCCCACAAAGATGTGAGGGATTCGGACAAGCAAAAAACTATTCAAGCAATGAATGATTTTCTGTTGAACGATTATATAAAAACAGCAAATATTCTTGTGGAAATTTTTTGTTTTATTTCTCACTTTTTTGGTAATAGTGTATTTTTAGTTGGTGGTTATACGGATTTTAATGAGTATAGTTTTGCTTATGAAATTCTTAGGTATTTGGATAAAACACCAATAAGAGATATAAAGAAAAATCGTATTATACATAATATTGACATAGAATTAAAAGAGATTAAGAAAATTCAAGAATCTTTAACCAAGTAAAAAATTATTATAGGTTTCGGTTGCCTTTGCGTTTTGCGATTCTAATGCATGAAGCATATAATTTCGTAGGTTATTCTTTCGTTTGCGTGTCCTGCGTTTAGACTTTTTAGAGCATATAGACATAACATAAAAAGCACCAATTGTCATTTGGTGCTTTTTTCATTTTGAAGTTGGAATTTGCTTTATTAACAATTAATTTTTTTTATATTAGACAAAAGAGTTGAGTGTCCTTCAATGTTTAGTAGTTTTTGTTTCATGTCTAGACCTCCTCGAAAGCCGGTGAGAGACTTGTTTTTTCCCAAAACTCTATGACAAGGAATAAATATCGGAATGGGATTACGATTGTTTGCCATGCCAACTGCACGAGCGGCTTTTTCATTTCCGCCTAGTTTTGCAAGTTCAGAGTATGTAGTAGTTTGTCCATAGTGAAGTATGTCACACATAGTTTTCCAAATTCGTTGAAAAAACTCTCCGCCTTTGGGTTTTAAGGGGACAGAAAACACTGTTCGTTGACCTTCAAAATATTCATTCAGTTCATTTTTTGCTTGTTGCAAAACAGTAAATATTTCGCTATCGGTTTTGTCATCAAACAATTCTGAAAGTGAAAAGGGCGGTTCTTCACCTTCAAAAAATACATTCGTGAGGTAACCATTATTTGCTGCAAGAGTTAATTTTCCTATTGGAGAGTCAATCCTTAGATATTTTGTCATGATTATATTTCCTTTGAGTTGTTGTCAATAGCAGTCTCTTTTCTTTCAAGGGATCTGTTTTCAATTTCATTTATTCTTTTTTCAAGATAGAACATTCTTTGTCGAGCATGCCCAAGCCCAAAAAGAAGAGCAGTGCAAATAAGGTTGCTGATAACAAGAGGTATTAAGATAATTGCATCAATTCTTAAACTAATCAAGAGTGCAACTATAATCACAAAAGCAACGCTCATAACAAATCCCAATATCGAGAAAAAACTAACTCTTGGAAGATGGGAATCAACTTCTATGTCAATGTTGTCATTATGTTCTATATGTTCTATTTCACATGATATTTGCAAAACATCATTATTCTCGTTATTGTTTTGCGAATTTTCTCTATCTATATCAGGCATAGTATGTGTTTTTTTGTTATTTTCGTTTGTATCCACGATTACATTATAACATTTTGAAAAAGATAAGTCAATTAAAATATTGTTTGTTTACCATAGAATTTGCTTGCTTTTTTTATCAAATTGAAGTATACTATACATCCTATGAATATAGTAGTTACTCTAAAAGATGGAAAAACTTTTGAAATTAATAGTGGGGCAACCCCGCTGGATATTGCAAAACAAATAAGCGAAGCACTCTCAAGAATGGCGGTTTGTGCCAGAGTTAATGGCGAATTGGTTGATTTAAACATGCAAATCACCAAAAATTGTTCGTTAGAAATTTTGACGCTGAGAGACCCAGAGGGTTTAGAAGTGCTAAGGCACACTGCTGCTCATGTTTTAGCCAATGCCGTTAAAAATATTTACCCGACAGTAAAACTTGGAATGGGACCTGCGATTAAGAATGGCTTCTATTATGATTTTGATTTTGACACTCCGATTTCTCAAGAAGACTTTGTGAAAATTGAAGCACAAATGCAAGCAATCATAAAAGCGGATTTTCCGATTGTTAGAAAAAAAATGACTAAAAAATCTGCCCTTGCAAAAATGAAGGGCTTTAATGAAACTTATAAAGTTGAATTGATTGGAGATTTGAAAGATAGTAATATTTCGTTTTATGAGCAAGGTAATTTTATTGAATTATGTGCCGGACCGCACTTGACATCAACCGGCAAATTAAAACACTTCAAACTCACAAGTTTGGCAGGTGCATATTGGCGCGGCAGTGAAAAAAATAAAATGCTGACCCGTATTTATGGGACAGCATTTGAAAAGAAAAATGAACTGGACGAATATTTGATGAAAATCGAAGAAGCGAAAAAGAGAGACCACAACAAGTTGGGAAGAGAGTTAAAATATTTCATGACTGAGGAAAAAATAGGACAGGGATTGCCGCTGTTAATGCCAAAAGGAGCAACATTATTTAACACTCTTGTGCGTTTTGTTGAGGACGAAGAGGCAAAAAGAGGCTATCAATTAACTAAAACCCCATTCATGGCAAAAAGTGATTTGTATAAGTTGAGCGGACATTGGAATCTCTACAAGGATGGCATGTTCGTTATTGGAAATGAGGATGAAGATGATGAAGTTTTGGCGCTTCGCCCAATGACTTGTCCGTTTCAATACATGATTTACAAAAACGGTCTTAAGAGTTATCGTGACTTGCCGGTGAGATATAACGAAACTTCAACACTTTTCAGAAATGAATCAAGCGGGGAAATGCATGGATTAATTCGGGTCAGGCAGTTTACTTTGAGTGAAGGGCATATCATCTGCACTCCGGAACAACTTGAAGAGGAGTTCAAAAAGAGTTTAGATTTGACATACTATATGCTGGATTGTCTTGGTTTTTCAAAAGATGTTTGGTTTAGATTTTCTAAAAGAGACCCTCAAAATAAAGATAAATATGTCGGAAGCGATGAAGCATGGGAAAAAGCAGAGGGTTTGATGAAGAAGATACTCGACGATATTGGGTTAAAGTATGTTGAGGCAATAGGGGATGCGGCGTTTTATGGGCCGAAACTTGACATTCAAATGGAGAATGTTTTTGGAAAAGAGGACACTATCATAACAATACAAGTCGACATGTTTCTATCATCTACTTTTGACATGACATTTGTTGACCAAGACGGCTCAAAAAAGAATCCCTATATTATACACAGAAGTTCAATCGGTTGTTATGAAAGAACGATGGCACTTCTTATTGAAAAATACGCCGGAGCATTGCCTTTTTGGATGGCACCCGAACAGGTTCGAATTTTATCTTTGACGGACAGAAACATTGAATATGTCAATCAGATTGCAGAGAGATTAAAAAATGAAGGCTATCGGACAGATGTTGATGTGAGAGGGGAAAAAATAGGTTTTAAAATAAGAGAGGCTCAACTTGAAAAAATTCCCTACATGTTAATTGTCGGGGATAAAGACGAAGATATGAAGGTCGTTTCTGTCAGGTGCAGAAAAAATGGCGATATCGGACAGGTTTCACTTGACGAGTTTTTGTCAAAAATAAAGAAAGAGGCAAGACCTTAAAATATGTTGTTAAAGTAAAAAATAAGCGATTTTAGGAGATTTTTGTGAGGTATGTCAGACATAGATAGCAAAATTGAACAAATATTGCATGAAAATATGGCAAATGAAGAAGAGGTTCCAACAAAAAAACCTTCAGTTTTTGCTCGTTTTAAAAATATATTCATTCCTCAAAAAAAAGAAAAAGATGAGATAAAAGACTCTTTAGAAAAAATCGAAAACCAAAAAAAAGTGATTGAAGCCAAGAAAGGTGCAGATATTTTATCGAAATATCTTGAACACATTGAAACTCAACTTGACAAAGTTGATGAACAAAATAAACTGCTCATAGACCATTTGGCGACAGCAAAAGAAAATAATGAGGCATTTATCAATCAAATCACTGCACTATCAAAAACTAATGAAAAACTATCCGAACAATTTTCATCGTTAAAAAGGCGTGAAAAGGTTGCAAAAATCATAGCAATTATTGCCTCGTCGCTTGCAATAGGTTTTTGGGTTTTTCAGTTTATAAGAATTATAGTCGGCTAAAATGTAACTAAGGACTTATTTGGCACACACTTCTACTTTCATTAACATATAATAAGTTATGTTAGGCTTTTAGTGCCGAATGAGGAGTGCTTTGCTAGTAGCGGATATAAATTTAACTAAATCAGTTGACAAAACAAAAAGGTTCAAAGGCGAGATAGACGGTGTCCATTTTTGTGCAATTGTCAACACAGATTCAAACGGTCATGAAATAAAGCAGCACATGTCAACTTGTGCAAATAAATTTGTCTATGAATTTGTTGTTGTGATGCTTGATGAGGCGCTGAAATTGTGTTCCTTGGGCATAAGGAGACCGATAAATGTCATGGGTCACACTGATATCAATTATGTCAGCAAAAGACGAAAAAAAGGCTCTTTGCCAAAAAACATAATCCCTATGATTTGCAAGGATAGCGAAGTTGATTTTTTGCCTGACAAATTAAAAACTATAAATATCAAACTAAGCATGGGAAAGGGTGAGAATGGAGTTAAGCCTCAAGGTTTGCGAAAACTTATTCAAACATTAATAGAAAAAAACTATAAAATAAAAGGTATTTATGCCAATTTTTCAGGCTCAAAGAATTCTCAAATCACTCAAAAACAATTTAATGAATTTCAAAGGATTATTCTGCCTTATAAAGACTGCGGATATAAATTCTATATTTGTTCATTAAATAATTAATATGAAAAATGAACTAAGGAAAAAATTATTTGACATTCGAGCGAATATTAAAAATAGAGATGAAAAAGAAACTCTTGTCATAAACAAAGTGTTAGAATTTATATCAGAAAATAATTTTAACACTATTTTGTCATATGTCTCAATGCGATGTGAAGTTGACACAAAAGGAATTATTGAGCATTTAAAAGAGTTTAGTGATATTAATTTGCTAATTCCATTCACAATCGGAAGCAGTATGAAAGCGGTTGTTTATGAGGGAGAAGAATTAACGGTTGACAAAATCGGTAATGTTTTCGGCATAGAGGACAAGCCCGAATTTGTTAAAAATATTGAATTGTCAATAACGCCGCTGCTTGGTTTTAATGAAAAAAATCATCGCATCGGATACGGAAAAGGTTGTTATGACCAATATTATGCCAGACATACAATTCAAAACAAGATTGGAATCGCCTTTGATGAGCAAGAAATTGAATTTGAGAGAGATAAATTTGATATTCCTTTGGACATAATATTTACGCCGACAAGAATTTTAAAACTAAGGAGTAATAAATGAGAGTAATAGCAGGTAAATATCGAGGAAAGGTGCTTAATCCTCCTCAACATAAAAACTTCAGACCGACAACCGACAGAGTGAAAGAAACCCTGTTTAATATTTTGGTAAGTCGCGGTGCTGTTGAAGATGCGGAAGTTCTAGACCTTTTTTGCGGCAGCGGAGCATTGGGAATTGAGGCGTTAAGCCGTGGGGCAGTAAAGGCAGTTTTTAATGATGCGGGCTCTCGAAGCATTGCGGTCACAAAAAAGAATTTAGACACTTGCGGCATCAAATCGCAAGTAATGTGTCTTGATTATTCTGTTGCGCTCAAAAGACTTCAAGGCGAGCAATTTGATTTGATTTTCCTAGACCCTCCATATGACGAAACTTATGCTGAAAAGTTGTTCATATTAATTGATGAATACAATATTTTAAGAAAAGACGGCATGATAGTTTTTGAGCATTATATTAAAAAAGACTTGCAATTTCTTGAAAAAGATTTTATAATAGACAGCAGAGTGTGCGGAAACACAGTTTTATCGTTTTTGGAAAAAAAATCAGCATAAAAACAACAAAATCAAATGCGTTATTGAGCGCAAAAGGAAATAAAAATATGCAAACACAAACTTTTGATAATGGGAAATATGTCGGGCAGTTAGTTTATGACGGGAAAAGAAATGTTAGACAAGGAAGAGGAACATATTATTGGAATAGCGGCGACAGATATGAAGGGGATTGGGTCAATAATTTTATGCAAGGCAAAGGAATTTTTTATTATAATAATGGCAATAAATACGATGGTGATTGGGTTAGCGATGTCAGACAAGGTAAAGGAACGCTGTATTATAAAAGCGGTAGTAAATATGTTGGAAATTTTATCAATAACAAAATATATGGCAGAGGAATTTATTATGAAAAAGATGGCGATAGGATTGAGGGTGATTGGGTTGATGAAGATGGAAGCGGTAAGGCTACATGGTATTTTAATGATGGCAGAAGATACGAAGGGAATTTAGTAAAAATTGAAAGGCATGTTAAAGGAATTTTTTATTGGCCAAGTGGCGATAAATATGAAGGCGACTTTTTAAACAACCATAGATCAGGAAAAGGAACATATTATTTCGCAGATGGCTCTAAATATGAAGGGGATTGGTTAAATAACTGGCAACATGGCAAGGGCACAACATACTTGCCAAACGGCGATATATACATAGGTGAATTTAAAAATGGTGATAGACACGGAAAAGGAATATACAAATTAGACGACGGCAGACAAGTAGAGGGTGAGTTTGAAGAAGGAGCCTTTGTTCGTGGAACATTTAGGAATGGGCAAAATATAACAAATGTTGTTGTTAAAGACGGCGGTTTTGTTGCTCAGAACACTTACTACACATCAATACTGGAATATTATAATAGTTCGTTAAAAAATGGATTGCCACATGGAAAAGGCACTTATAATTATTATAAAGTAAAATCAGACGGCAATTTTTTGAATGGAAGATTTCATGGAAAACATTCTCTGCAATGGAGGGATGGGAGCAAATCTGAGCGAGAGTATGTTAATGGATTTACGAAAGGTCGAAGCGTTACTTATTTGAATGACGGTTCAAAAATAGATGGAATTAGTGCTAACAACTTAATGCAAACCGGAAAATTTACTTTTTCGACCGGAAGAGTTGTTGACTTTAAAAGGACTGGTGACAGGCGGGTTGGAAATGATGTAATAGCGTTTGATAATGATGATTTTTATGTTGGCGGAATTAGGCATAATGTTCCGCATGGTGATGGAACATATTATTTTAATCGTTGGGAAACTAATGGAAAAAAATTTTTTTCGGGGAAATTTATTAACGGAGAAAGATATGAAGGAACTTACAATATTCATGGTTTTCAATACAAAATCGAAAGACCGAAATTAGATGTTGTTACTCAAAATATATCCGGCGGGGACAAGTATGTTGGGAATTTGCTGGATGGTAAAAGAGATGGCAGGGGAACATACACTTGGGCTGATGGTGGCGTCTATGAAGGAGATTGGGAAGATGGACACAGAACGGGCTATGGAATGAGGATATATTCAAGCGGAAATAAATATTTTGGTGATTTTAAAGAAGGTAATTGCGAGGGAACAGGAATAGCCTTTATGAATGACGGCATTATTCAAAGCGGCGATTTTGTGAAAAATAACCTTAGCGGACAAGGAAAAGTATATTTTCCAAATGGAAATTGGCATGAAGGAAAATATGTTGAAGGCAGTAAAAATGGACATGGAACATTCTATTTTAATGAAAGTTGCTTAGTTCATCACGGGAACATTGTTGGAACTGAAATACATGGAAAGGGGATAAATTATTATTTGGATGGAAGCAGATATGAAGGAGAATGGATAAATAGCAAAAAGCAAGGGAAATTTATTCAGTATAGTATTAGCGGGGATAAATATGAATGTATGTTTAGAGATGACAGGCTTGTTTCTTCAGCGTTAAGCGGAAATGATACGAACTTTAGCGGGACAAATACTCATGCAGACAAAAAAGCAAATGTTGGAGTTTTGGAAGAAGGGTTGCAAAAATACGAAGGTGAAGTGTTAAATGGAAAGCCATATGGAAAAGGTGTTGCCAGATATTCCAGCGGCAACAGATATGAGGGAATCTTTAAAAACGGAGAAAAAGACGGAAGAGGTATTTTGTTTCTTAAAGGCGGCGGTAAACTTGAAGGAGAATGGGAAGGTTCTTGGTCAAGCGATTCCAGTTTTTGGATGCATGGCAAATATATTAAAACATTTGCAAACGGGGAAAAGAATGAATTGATTTATGAAAAAGGCAGACTCATCTCTCAAAAAAATGTAAAATCAGATAATGATGGTGTTGAAAAAAAAGATAGCATAACATTAAATCTTGCAGATGGAGGTTATAAAGGTGAGGTATTGAATGGAAAGCCTCACGGAAAAGGTGTTTTGAATTTCAAAAATGGTGATGTTTATGAAGGCGATTTTGATAATGGACTCATGCATGGACAGGGAACAATGAGATTTGTAAGCGGGAGTTTTTATAAAGGGAATTTTGTTGATGGAAAAAGAACTGGCAGAGGACTCGTAAATTTTAAAAATGGAAACAGATATGCCGGAGATTTTCTTGACGACAAAAGAACAGGGCAAGGAAAAATGTTTTTTGCAAATGGGGATAAATATGAAGGTGATTTTTTAAACAACAAAATACACGGAGTTGGAACTATGTTTTTAAAGAGTGAAGCAATGCAAGTGGGGAGGTGGGAAGATGACAAATTTATCGGATAAAAAAGCAATAAAAACAGACAAAAAAGTTGCCGTGTTTGCAGGCTCGTTTGATCCGTTTACAATAGGACATTATGATATTGTCAAAAGGGCATCCGTTTTTTTTGATAAGATTGTTGTCGGAGTTAGTTCTAATTCAATAGGCAAAAAAAGTATAGTAAAAGTGGATGACAGGCTGGAAATTGCAAAAATGGCAGTTGATGATATTGTAAATGTCGAGGTTAAAGTGTTTGACGGGCTGCTTACAGATTTTGCGAAAGATTGCGGGTCAGGCGTTATTTTGAGAGGATTAAGAACTGCAAATGACTTTGAGCATGAAAAACTTCTTGCGAGCGTTTACTGGGATATAATGCCTGAAATTGAGATATTTTATTTGGCATCGCCGTCTGATCTTGCTCATATTTCAAGCACTGTTGTCAGAGAGTTAGCATTATTAGACGCAGATTTACAATACTATGTCACGCATAATTCAATGAAATTGATTAAAAAACACTATAGGAGGTTAAATTAATATGGCACACAGTATATTAGCGCTGCTTAATGCATTGGAGTCGGAACTAACTGACAAAAAAGGACTTTTTTCAAAAAAGGTTGACTTAGAGCGGTGTGTTGAAATTTTGTATGAAATGAAAAAGGTGTTTCCCGAGAGTATTAGGGAAGCAGAATATATCATTGCAAACAGAGACAAAATGCTCCAAAATGCAGATAGTGTTGCAAAAAACATCATCAAAGAAGCAGAAGAGCGGGCGGAGCACATAATTGACAATTCGGAGTTGATAAAAAGAGCGGAAGCAGAGGCAAAAAAAATAGTCGATGCCGGTTATATTCAAGCAGAGCAACTGATTGACAAGACAAAAAATCATCTTGACGAAATGTTTAAAGATATTGAGAGGTACTTGACAAGTAATTTGACGATGGTCAGAAACAATCGTGAAGAACTTCGCGGCACCATGATAATGAAAAGGGATCAAGGGACGATAGATTATTAACACATGTTTGAAAAACGCAAAAAACTCATCACACCTGATGAACTAAAGAAAAGACTTTCGCTTAGTGAGAATTTGAAAAATTTAAGGGAAGAAAAGATTCGCAAGACAAAAGACATTCTTGCGAATTTTGACAAAAGAAAAGTAGTGATTGTTGGACCTTGTTCGGCAGATGATGAAAAATCAGTCTTTGAGTATGTTGTGAAATTATCTAAACTTTCCGAAAAAGTTAATGAAAAATTGCTTATTATGTCACGCATACATACCGCAAAACCTCGTTCTCGCAATTTCTACAAAGGTATTTTACATGACAATGACGATTTATCGATCGGACTTGAGAGACAGCGGGCATTGCATATAAAAGCGTTTGGCGAGAGTGGTATCCCAACATCTGATGAGTTATTATATATTGACAATCTTGAGTATTTGGATGATATTGTTTCTTATTTTACTGTCGGTGCAAGAACAAGTGAGAGTCCTATTCACAGATTTGCTGCAAGCGGAATAGATATTCCTGTCGGTTTAAAAAATCCAATAAACGGCTCAATGGATTCGTTAATTAATTCTCTTTGCGTTGCTCAGTCTTCCCAAGATTTTATGCATTTAGGGTATCATGTGAAAACAAGCGGTAATGAATTTGCTCATGCTATTTTAAGGGGGGGGGTCACAAGTGACGGCAAAAACTTTTCAAATTTCGATTTTTTGAATATTCAGACTTTGCTGGAAAAGCATACAGCAGAAAATCTGAATACTCCTGCTGTTATAATCGATGTTGGGCATTCAAATTCCTGCAAAAACCCTCTCAATCAGCTGGTTGTTACTGAAAAAATTCTAAAAGTGATGAAGGAAAGTTCAGCATTAGGAGATTTTGTCAAAGGTTTTATGATTGAAAGTTACTTAAATGAAGGAAAATGTGACAGAACTTACGGAACATCAAGAACTGACGCATGTTTGAGTTTTAAAAACACAGAAAAACTTATATTAAATATTGCAGATAGATTTTAAGGAGTGTCAAATATGGAACAAAAATCAAAAAAGAAAAAATTAGGTTTGGCGCTGGGTGCGGGAGCATTCAGAGGTTTTTGTCATATTGGCGTTATTGAGGCATTAAAAGAACATAATATTGAAATAGATATGATATCCGGTTGTTCAATGGGGGCGATTATTGGAGGATGTGTCGCTGCCGGCATTTCAATAGAGCAAGTAAAAGAGATGGTTTTGTCTATAAAAAGAAGAAGAAAGATAATGGAATTTAACCTTTTCACACCAAAAAAAGGGGCGGTTTCAGGAAAGAGAATATCTGCAATACTCAAAGAAACTCTTGGAGATATTTCAATTGAAGATGCAAAAATTCCTTTTGCAGCAACAGCAGTCGATTTCAAAAAAGGAGAATTAATAACCTTTAATTCTGGTGTTATGCGTGACATACTTCGTGCAAGCATGTCAATACCGGGACTTTTCCGTCCGGTTTCCGTTGGAAAATATGAGGTTTTGGTTGACGGTTGCGTTTTGGAAAGTGTTCCTGTGGATGCAACATTATCGCTTGGCGCAGATGTTGTGGTGGCGGTGGATGCGCTTGGTCCGCCAAAAGACATAGGAAAGATGAGAGGACTTCTTTCAACGCTTAAAAGAACTTTTGTTCTTGCTTGCTGGGAAAAAGATAAAATTAAAATGCAAAAGGCTGATATTATCATAACACCTGAAATGAAGGGTGTCAGCCTGTTTGGGTTGAAACATCGAAAGCAGTCAATAAAAGAAGGATACGATAGCACTATTGAAAAAATCCCGCAGATATTAGAGTTGTTGAGAAACTAATAAATTAAATATAAAAAAAAACTGCAACTAATTATTAAAAAATTTAGATTGTGTCAAAAAAGGAGAATTTTATGAAAATATACAAAAATTTATCGGAACTTATTGGGACAACCCCAATGCTTGAACTTGTTCAATATAATGCTCAAAACAATCTAAAGGCAAAAATTATTGCAAAATTAGAGAGTTTTAATCCGGGGGGAAGCGTTAAAGACAGAATTGCTTTTGCGATGATTGATGATGCCGAAAAAAAAGGTGTTATCAAAAAAGACACGCTGATTGTTGAGCCGACAAGCGGCAACACCGGAGTTGGTCTTGCGATGCTTTGCGCTGCAAAGGGCTATAAACTAATGCTGACAATGCCCGAAACAATGAGTATTGAAAGGCGGAAACTTCTTAAAGCCTACGGTGCGGAATTAGTTTTAACTGAAGGGGCTAAGGGGATGCGAGGAGCAATCGCAAAAGCACAAGAGTTACATCAAGAGATCTCTAACTCATTCGTTCCTTCACAATTTGATAATCCTGCAAATCCGGAGTTTCACTATTCGACAACCGGCACTGAAATATGGGATTCAACAAGCGGTAAAATTGATATTTTAATCAGCGGAATAGGGACAGGCGGAACAATTAGTGGTGCCGGAAAATTTTTGAAAGAAAAAAATACAAACCTAAAAATTGTCGCAGTTGAGCCGTTTGACAGTCCGGTATTGTCGCAAGGTTCATTTGGTCCGCACAAAATTCAAGGAATAGGAGCCGGATTTGTTCCAAACACCCTAAACACTAAAATTTACGACGAAATAATCACAGTCAAAACGGAAGAGGCATATAAAGCAGCAAGAGAAATTGCGAAGTCTGATGGGGTTCTTGTTGGAATATCATCAGGTGCTGCGTTATATGCCGCAACACAGGTTGCTCTAAAAAAAGAAAATGAAAAAAAGGTGATAGTTGTTATTCTTCCTGATAATGGCGAAAGGTATCTTTCAACAGAATTATTTGAATAATAAATCTATTTTTCGTTAAATATGTCAGACATACATTGTAAAAGCAAGGAGTTTTTAAAATATGATAGAACAATTTTTAAATGACAGAAACAAAACAAAACAACTCTTGTCACACTTGATGCAAGATGATATTCGGCAAAAGGAAACGAATATCAAAGATAAATTAATCTTTGAAAAATTTTGTGATGACTTAAAAAAAGCAAAAAAGCATATCAAAGATGATGCAGAGTTTCTTTTTAAAAATGACCCGTCGGTCTCTGATATTATCGTTATGAATTCCTACACCAGTGTTTTTGCCGTTGCGTGTTATAGGATTGCTCATATCTACCCATGCGAAATAGTTTCAAGACAAATTGCTGAATATGCAAAGTCACTAACAGGTGTTGACATTCATCCGAATGCCCGCATTGGTGTGCCTTTTGCTCTCGACCATGGTGTTGGGACCGTGATTGGGGAAACGAGTGTTATTGGATCAAACTCAATGCTGTATCATGGGGTGACGCTTGGGGCGAGACACTTAAAAGAAAGAGAGCAGGTTGGGGAGGATAGACACCCAAAATTAGGAAACAATGTCATAGTCTATTCCAACACAACAATTCTCGGCAATTTATTTATTCCTGACAACTCAATAATAGGAGCAAACAAATTCATAAAAAATCAAAAAGACCTTGATGAAATTTGTCTAAAACAAGGAACTCGCTAAAAAATAACATAATATGTCACGCATACTGTGTTAAAATCATTAAAACAAAAGGAAGAACAAAAATGGAGAATTGTATTTTTTGCAAAATTATTAAGGGAGAAATTCCTTCGAAAAAAATTTATGAAGATAACCTTTTTATAATTTTTCATGACATAAACCCCATTTCAAAAATCCATTATCTTGCTGTTCCAAAAACACATTATGCAACTTTAGGCGAAATGACCACAGAAGATGAAAAAAATCTCGGCAAAATTTTTGCTAAAATCTCATCAATGCAAAAGGAACTAAAACTAGAAAACGGCTATCGTTTGGTCATCAACCAAGGCAATGATGCCGGACAAACTATCTTTCACCTCCACATTCACATTCTGGCAGGACAAGAAATGGAGTTTTGTGTTTAGAGACTTAGATGAAATTTTTCAATAATGAAAAAAATTTATTAGAATATTTTCGCGGAGTTGATAGCGAAGAGGTTATGCTTATTCCAAATGTTAAAGAAACAAGCATGATTTTTCAATCTGTTAAATGTCCAAAGAATTGGGAGAAATGGACGGATAGTTCTCATAAAGGTGCTTTACCGCCAGATTATTTTTGCAATGAATTTAAATTAATGATGGAAATTATGCGTGTGGATGATAAATCTCGTCAAAATGAAAAAGGCAGAATTGTCAATCCAACGATTGAAAGAGAGAGTAGGATTGAATTGGAAATAAGAAAAAAAATAAATATTTCTGCAAATTCGCATGTGCTTGTGGTTGGAGCCAATACTGATTTGCCAACATATGATAATCATAATTACATTTTTTATAGGAAAAACTTTAAACGAGTGTTAGATAAACATAAAGAAAAAATACAAAATTATAAGAAAAACCATCCATCATTTAAATTAATTTTTTTTGTCATGGATGAGTCAACAGGTTATTTTGAAGATAGGACAAGTTTAGCAGCGGAAAGGGGTTTTGTAGGTGGTGAAATGTTTATAGGCACTCCTCATTTCCATTTTCTTGATGATGCTTTTGTTGGTCAGTTTTTAAATTGCGAAATAGATTATTTAATATGGTGGACACCATGGAAACTTGTAGACACGACTGATGGAATCATCCCTTTTCCTAGAGCAGTTGTGATTGATATAAAAAAATTTTTTCAAGATAAAAAAAATTATCAAAAGGTGTTGAAATATGATGAGAGACATATGTTTAGTTCGGAGATGTAGTGGTTTAAACGAAGTAAAGTTATAACAGTATCTACTAAATACGATTAGTCTGAGTTGTTACATTGTTAAAAAATATGGTATTATCCGCTTGACAATTGATTGTGATTGGTTTAATATTGTGTTAAGGTGTCTTTAAAAGAAAAGAAATTTTCTAGAAAAACAATTTTGTCGTTTGTTTTGTTGCAAGTTTTATGGGTTATTCTTTTGGCAGTATCCATACTTTTTCCGCTTGCGACTGTTGTGACCCTCATTCCTTTGATTGTTTTGACGGCACTTTTCCACATCAAAAACTGCAGAGCAAATCTGCTTATTATGATCGTGGCACAAGTAACGGTTGCATTTGCTTCCCGAGGCGATATAATCATTATACTTTTTTCCTTGACGATGGTTATGGGAACACTTGCAATGTTGTGGGGATTGAAATACCGCTCTTATAAGGTCGGAGCAGGACTCTCATCTCTTGTTATGGTTCTTGTGGCGCTCTCGACGCTTTTATTTTATTTTGTTATTCAACTTATTCAAGGAGAAGATGTTCGCTTGTATCAAGTTGTCGGAAACTATGTTTTGAGTGCGATTTCTCTTGAGAACGCCAATAGCGTGGTTGCTAGCACCGGTTCTCAACTAAGGCTTATTGCAAGATTTTATTATGCGTTCAGTCAAGGAACTCCTGCTGCTATTGCTGACTACTACAACTTTAACGCCCCGGCAATTATAATGTTTAATGATAGAGTGATGAGTTGGGCAGAAAATGGGACAATATTCTATGACATAATGTCAGCGGCAGCGTTTATGGGGATTTTTTCGTTTTTGCTTATTTCATTAGTAAATTGGAAAACTTCAAACATCAAGATTGAGAGCAACTGGGCATTCACAGTTATAACAGAGCCTGTTAAGTTCAAGGATATGCGGCTGGGCAAAAAATATTTTCTCTACTTTTTTCTTCCGTCACTTGTTGTTATGTCTATTGGCTGGATATCTTCTCTTGCCAATCCAATGGAAAACATAAGCACCATTACTTCTGCGACAGTTAATATTTTTATCACAATCCCAACAGGGTTTGCAGCCTTTGCACTATTGACACATTCAATTGACAGGATAAAGTTACGGCGAATAAAAATACCGCTTTTTATCACTCTTGGAGGATTGTTTTTGGCGGCAATGGTGATGCCGATTGTAATGTTTGCGATATCGTTTTTGGGGCTTGCCGACAGCCTTATCAATGTCCGAAAATTGCTGAATTATGCTTTTGCGCCTTTGTCAAAAGAGGAATTAGAAATGAGAAGAAAAGAGATAGAAAAAAAAGTTGAAGAAGAAAAGATGAAGAGAAAAAAAGATTATGATGTCTTTAAAAAAATTGAAAGAAAGGACGACCCGCTAGAAATAGAAAACCTAGAAAATATTTTAGACACCATGGAGGAAGAAGAAGATGAAAGTAATATTGACAAGTGATGTTAAAGGTCAGGGCAAAAAAGGCGATGTCATTAATGTTAGTGATGGCTATGCTAAGAATTTTTTGTTTAAAAACAATCTTGCGCTTGAGGCAAATGCAGTAAACATGAATGTTTTGAATAATGCTAAAAAATCGGAAGAGCATCGGCTTGCGGTTGAGAGGGCTGCGTTTGCGGAAATTGCTGAAAAGATAAACAAAACTTCTTTGACAATTTCAGTTAAAGCGGGCGAGAGCGGAAAGTTGTTTGGGGCACTGAACACTGCAAGTATTTGTGAGGCGCTTGCAAAAGAGGGTGTTGAGATTGACAAAAGAAAAATCGTCCTCAATGAACCGATTAAAATTACCGGAAAGCATGTTTTGCCGGTAAAATTGTATCAAGGAATTAATGCACAACTGAGAGTTGAAGTTGTTGCAGACAAGGTTTAAGCATTCTTCACAAAAAAATTTAATAGTTAAAAATCTAAATACTATGTATGACATACTGTTTAGAAATAAATAAAAAAATGAACCATTAGGTTCAACGGAGAAAAACAGCAAATGGCAAAAGAAAGACACGAGTTGAACAAGAATTTGGCACAAATGCTAAAAGGCGGCGTTATCATGGATGTCACGAACGCTGAGCAAGCGAAAATCGCCCAAGATGCCGGAGCATGTGCGGTAATGGCGCTTGAGAAAATTCCGGCAGACATAAGAGTCGCCGGCGGAGTTTCAAGAATGAGTGACCCGAAAATGATTAGCGGCATTCAAAAAGCCGTCTCAATCCCGGTTATGGCAAAATGCAGAATAGGGCATATTGTTGAGGCAAGGATTCTGGAGGCTATAGAGATTGACTATATTGATGAGAGCGAAGTTTTGACACCGGCAGACGATTTGTTTCAAATTGATAAGTCTCAATTCAAAGTCCCTTTTGTTTGCGGGGCTAAAAACCTTGGGGAGGCTCTTCGCAGAATTCATGAAGGGGCTTCAATGATAAGAACAAAGGGTGAGCCGGGGACAGGAAATGTTGTTCAAGCAGTTCATCACATGAGAACGATAACAAGAGAAATAGCTGAACTAAGACTAGATAATCTAAAGGTAAAGGCAGAAGAATACAGAGTTCCTCTTTCACTCGTTGAAGAAGTTCTTGCAAAGAAAAGGCTGCCTGTTGTTAATTTTGCGGCAGGCGGCGTTGCAACTCCTGCAGATGCCTCTTTGATGATGTTGCTTGGTGCTGAAGGAGTTTTTGTCGGTTCAGGGATTTTCAAGTCTGGAGATCCGAAAAAACGAGCAAATGCAATTGTAAAAGCCGTCACAAACTATCAAGACTATGGAATGATTGCAAAACTATCTGAAAACCTAGGCGATGCAATGGTTGGCATAAATGAAAAAGAAATTGAAATCCTAATGGCAGAAAGAGGCTGGTAATTCAGGTAATAGGTAAAAGATAAAAATTATAGGGGACGCTGCTTTCGCATTGAAAAAACAAACCTTAATTTATGCGTTATGCGATAAGCGTTGTGCGTTAAAAAATTTATGAAAATCGGAATACTTGCAGTTCAGGGAGCATTCATTGAACATAAACACATATTAGATTCTCTAGGCATAGAGAGTTTTGAAATAAGGCAAAAAAAGGATGCGATGAGTGATTTTGACGGATTAATTCTTCCCGGCGGAGAAAGCACCGTTATGAATAAACTTCTTCGTGAGTTGGACATTTTTGAAACATTAAAAAAGAAAATCAATTCGGGACTGCCAGTTTTTGGAACTTGTGCCGGAGTTATTTTGTTATCAAAAAAGGTCAAAAATGATAATTTTCTTTGTTTTGAGAGTGCGGATATTGAAGTTGAGAGGAATGCCTATGGAAGGCAATTGGGAAGTTTTTTGGCAAAAGAAGAATTTAACGACAGTGAGATTAAAATGAGTTTTATTCGAGCGCCAAAAATAACGAAGACGGGAAAAGGTGTTGAGGTGTTGGCAAGGGTCAATGGTGATATTGTTGCAGCAAGAGACAAAAAACAACTAATGACGACATTTCACCCTGAATTAAACACCGATATTGTTCATAAGTATTTTATTGAGATGATAAAAGGTATTTAAACCACAGGATAAAACTAGTGTCTTGCCGAAAAACACAGTAAGGCGCTAAAAATGCGGGATTTAAAAACCTTTTGAGATTACTGCAAATTAATCTTTGTTCACTGAAGTTAATTTGCTCCTATTGTAAAAGGTATTAAAACTGCATTTTAGTTAACTGTGTCTGACATAGTATTTGTCAATGTGTGTTTTAGAAGGAGATTTTTTTATGCCATTTAGATTAATCAGAAGAAAAATAGGCTGTTTTTTTAAGATTTTGTTCTTAGGAATTCTTGCCATTGGGCTTGGAATAAGTTTTATTTGGGCGCCTCAAATTGACCATGCTTTAGGACTTCGCGGTGTTGACTATGGCGATTTTCAAGGAGAATATTCAGCAAGCGATGTCATTGAAATTGGCGATGAAAATGCACGAATGATTATTCATTTTGTTGATGTTGGTCAAGCGGACGCTCAACTAATTTTAACGCCTTCAGGTCAACGCATCATCATTGATGCCGGAACAGGAATTGGACCATCGGCGGGGTGGCTCATGGAATACATATACGAGCATTTTGACAGCGAATATATGCGTTCAAGACCTTTTGGTTTTGACTATGCAATTTTAACGCACGCTCATGAAGACCATATGGGAGAGTTTCCTGATGTGCTTGAGCGATATGGGTCAAGTGTTTTTTATCGTCCGAATGTTTTAGCGACAAGAAGCGGTTTTATTGACCCCGGTGTGAATATGTTAAGGCGAGATAATCTAGGGCGCTTAGCGGAGCAGAACACCTTAATTTATAGCAGAGTTATAGAAAGAGTCCACAACACCAGTTTAGTGCCGCAAGACGGAGTGAGAGTTGTTTCAGGTGATATGCCAATGTATCAAAGAAGAATAACTCCAAAACCGGAGTCAGGAATATATGAGGGTCATCCGAATTTCTATGAATTATTTTTCTACACTCCCACTCGCAACTTCTACTCAAATCATAATGATTTTTCGCCGATAAAAATTCTTTATTTCCAAGGAAGAAGAATTGTTTTGACAGGTGATGCGGAGAGGATTGGGGAGCAAGACTTTGTTGATACTATGCGTCAAAGGGCGGAGGCAGGAATAGACAGTGCTAGGTATGGAAAATTCCTTGACTCTAACTTTACTGTTGATGTTATTGCTCTTGGTCACCATGGTTCAAGAACATCATCCCACGACTTCTTTTTAGAATTTTTAACAACAGACGAATCTCGTCCGCATGTTTTAACAGTAATTTCAACGGGACAAAACAACCGCCACGGTCATCCGCATTCTCAAGTTCTGAATAGACTTGATGAAATGGGCTTTAATGAAGATAATATTTTGCGGACAGATGTTCACGGAACTATCGTCATGACAATCTACGAAGGTGAATTGTTTGTCGGCGGAACTGTTCATAGAACTGAGGGTGCGAGTATATCAGCGGCTTTGACATGGATACCTCTTTCAATCACTCTATGGTTTATTATCGCATTCACAATCCTCATTCTCCCCGGAATTATGAGAAGAAAAAGAAGAAGAGAGAGGAGAAATAATCGCAGAAACATTAATAATCGTTCAAGAAATAATAGCAATCGAAATAGCAATTGGAGAAGATAGGAGTTTTATGAAACTAACAAAACAAGAACTACTCACACGAAAAGAAAAATTTATTGCAGCCATGAATCAAGTTCATGGTGATTGGGACTATGCTCTTTTTATCTCAAAAGTCAACCAATACTACTTTGCCGGAACAATTCAAAACGGATTGTTTGTCATCAAAAAAAACGGAGACAGTTTTTTCTTTGTCAGAAAAAGCGCTGAAAGAGCCAAATTTGAGTCTCCGATAACAGACAATATTTACCCAATGCAATCTTATCGTGATTGTGTTGGGATTATTGACGAAAATTTAGGCAACGCATATATTGAAGACGAAGTTTTTTCATATGCAGTTTTGTCACGACTTCAAAAATATTTCAAAATAGAAAAAATTCATTCTCTTGAAAATATCGTTAAATTTGTTCGAGCAGTAAAAAGTAAATATGAATTGCACTTAATGCGTGAATCCGGAAAACAAGTCGATATCTTGATGAAAGAAGTTGTTCCAAAAGTATTAAAAGAGGGTATGAGCGAAGCGGAATTTGCGGGACATATGTATCTCGAAATGATGAAAAGAGGCTATCAAGGAACTTCAAGAATTTCTGCTTTCCAAACCGAAATTGCGGGCGGAAATTATTCCTTTGGAAAAAATATGCTTCTTCCGACAAATTTTGACGGTCCCGGAGGTTGGAAAGGAAATTGTCCCGCATATCCGGGAGGAGGAAGTCCTTTGACAAAGTTGCAAAAAGGCGATTTAGTTTTTGTTGACACATGTTTCACCATCGAGGGCTATCACACCGACAAAACTCAAATCTTTTCATTCGGAAAAAAACCAAGTGACGAGGTTTTAAAAGATCATGCCTTTTGCAAAAATTTAATCCACACAATTTCAAAAAAATTAGTAGTCGGGGCAATCCCGTCAAAAATCTATGAAGAAACAATCGCCTCACTCTCAGAGGACGAACTAAAAGGTTTTATGAACGGCGTTCGTTTTTTAGGGCATGGTGTTGGACTTCTCATCGATGAATTTCCGGTAATCGCAAAAGGCTTTGATATGCCTCTAATGGAAAACATGACCATAGCCCTTGAGCCAAAAAAACGCATTGAGGGTGTGGGGCTTGTCGGGGTTGAAGAAACCTATCACATAACAAAAGACGGAGCCATTAGTTTAACAGGCGAACCGCAAGATATAGTAGTTATATAAAACAGAAGAATCAATTATTTTATAAATGATGAGTATGTAAAAAAATATTTGAATAATCATAAACATGGGTAAGCGTAAAGAATATAAAGAATTTATTAAAAAACTTCGTGCTACTGAAGGTTGTCAAAGAAATTTTTGGTATAGCATAACCAATCAAAGCGATATTGATTTTTTGATGGAACGCTTTGGTGGTTTTCACGACAGTGTAATTATTAGTGCAAATTACACTAATGGATGCTGGCTTTCAGATGGTTCTATTACAATGGATTCTGAAAAGGAAATCTTATCACTAATTTTCAAAAGCCAGTGGGTTAATCCAAAATTGGAATTAAAATTTATTGGCATTAGAAGATGTAATCTAATTGGTTATCAAGATAATTATAGTTCTGAAATACTGAATTGTTATTTATCATTTTTCGATGGGAACATTATTTTTGCGAATACAGAATCTTTTGATCCTGAAAATCCTATGTCTGATAAATTAATTGACGAGGATATGACAACATTTGCTATAGCAGACAAATTAAATTGGCGATTTATTGACATTGAATAATAATATATTGAAGCATTCATGTGCGAATTAAGATTATGAGGATTACGGACAAAAATTTTTTTAAAGTACCTGTTTTGGAACTTGCTGAAAAATTACTCGGCAAGATTATTGTGCGTGAAATAGGCGGAGAATTGCGAAGATTTTGCATAACCGAGGTTGAGGCATACGGAACAAATGACAGTGCTTGTCATGCAAGCCGTGGAAAAACAAAACGAAATGCACCAATGTTTGAAGAAGGCGGGGTTGTTTATGTTTATTTGTGTTATGGCATTTTTAATATTTTAAATATAGTCAGCGGCGAGAAAGATGCGGGTGAGGGAGTTATGATTAGAGGAATTGATGATATATTCGGTCCCGGAAAAGTTGGTCGTATTATGGAGATTACTCGTGATTTAAATTATGAGGATTTAAGCACTTCAAATAAAATTTGGATTGAAGATGACGGATTTAAAGTAAGTAATATTGAAAAATATCCTCGTGTCGGAATAGGATATGCAGCAAAAGAAGACCAAGATAAGTTATGGCGGTTTAGGGTTTCAAAATGAATTGAATATAATGTATAAGGCGGATAACTCAAAAGTCTGTCTTTTAACAACACAGATTAAGTCCTTATGTTCGCTACTTTTGGCAACGAATTCAATCGATAGTTTCTATGGAGGAAAACTATGAGTATCATAACAATAAATAACTTAAGAGTGAATTATGGTAATTTTACCGCACTCGAGATAACAGAACCTATTGAGTTTAAAGAAGGCGACAGAATTGGTATAATCGGCTCAAACGGAGCAGGTAAAACCACATTTGCAAAAGCATTGACAGGACTTGTTAATTATCAAGGCGACATTAAAACAGATTTAACAAAAGACGACATCGGAATTCATCTTCAGCAAAACGGCTACATAAAACGAATGCCGGTCAAAATGATAATTGAAACGGTGTGTGATTGTTATATCAAAGACAATAAACGACTTCAAGAAATAATAAAGTTTTTTGATTTTGAATCATGTTTAAAAAAGAAATTTGCACAACTTAGCGGCGGGCAGCAACAAAAGATGACTATTATATTGGTTTTGATGCACGAAACGAAATTAACGCTGTTTGATGAGGTCACAAGCGGGCTGGATTTTGAAGCGAGAGCGAAACTAACTCAACGGATATATGACTGGTATGAAAACACCGACAACACTGTTTGTTTTGTTTCTCACTACTATGATGAATTGGAAAAACTGGTCAACAAGTTAATGATTGTTGAAAGCGGCCGCATTGCGGCTTTTGGGGAAGTGGAGGCGCTTTTCAAAAAGTATTGCGGTGAAGTGGTTTATATTATTGCTAACAGTGAGGCTAATATTGAGGCAGCAAAAAATTTTGCAAGAATAGAAGCACCGGCACATTTGCTTGCATATGCATGTAATACTGAATCGGAAGAAAATAAGTTATCTGGTATATTAGTTAAAAACGACATCAATTTCAAACGCAGTAACAAAGACATAGAGATATTATTTGTTAATGCTGTCAAATCTTTTAGGGAGGTAAATAAATTAGCGTGATAAAGGCAAAAAACAAAACAAAAAAATTATCATTTAAACTCATAAAATATGAAGTAGTAAATTTAACATCCAATATATTTGTTCTTATATTCGGCGTAATCTTTCCAATAGGAATGGCATTACTGGCAGCCAATGTGTTTGTGCAAGGGGTAGAGGGTGAGGCTCGTGCTGCCGCTCACACAGGGATATTTATCGCATTATCTTTTGGCATACCACTAGCCACAATGTTAATGGGGCATGCTGCAAACTATGCAAATGAATTAGAACTAGGCACAGTGCAGCGTTTTAAACTCTTTGGATTTTCTGACAAGACAATGCTTTTTGCCAAGATGATAGCGCAAATATTATTTTTGATGATGTCATTTGTTTTGTATACTTTTGTTTTATTTCTAACAACTGATGTCGTCATTCCTTCAGCGGGTGCAGCCTTTATATTTTTGGCATTTTTTTTAATATTTTCTATTGCATTGTTTTTGTTAGGGCATGCAATAGCGTCGCTATGCGGTCAATTTGGCAAGACCTTTGGAATAGTAATGGGAGTATATTTTTTCATATCAATTTTTGGCGGCAGCATGGGAATAAACCCTTCCATGTTCCCGGATGGTATGCGTCATGTTTCAATGGCTTTTCCGGTATATTATCTGAACACTTACTTTAATAGTTTTTGGGCGGGCGGATCTTTTGAAAACTGGGTTTGGTTTTTAGTGACAAGTTTTGCGTTTGCAGTTGTGTCAGCAGGATTATATTTAATAGCAATGTTTTTAACCAAAAAAGGCAAAATAAAACAAGACGCAAAGCCGGCATATTGGGATTAGCAAGCATTATTTAATAAACATTAGATAAAGAGCCTCCTACAGTGTGTTTGATTTTTGCCATTTTAGTGTCAAAAATTGATTGAAGGGGCGGCATTCTGCCGCCTGCACCTTAATAATTTTTTTGTTTTTGTATGTTTTTTGTTTGACAAAACGTTTTTAAATGTATATATTATAATCATATCAAAGTGCTAGGGGTGCTGTGGTTGAACAGCTGAGATGACAAGTAAAGTGTCAGGCCCTATGAACCTGTAGGGAGCACTGATTAAATGTTTTTAGAGATTTTGACAAGATTTTTTAGACCAAAATCGACACACTAACGAAGTCAATACTTGTTGTATTGATGAGGAAGTGAGGGGATTTTGAGCAAAAAGATGTTGAAATAACAGAAATAGTTATTCAGTGCTTCCGCGAGTTAAGACTTGCGTAGGGAAGCATACTATATACTTGTTTAAATTTTTTAAAACTCGTGTGTGTATTGTTTTTTACGCATACGAGTTTTTTTGGTTTTTTGTGGTTTGAAGAAATGTAGGGTGAGCATTGCGAACCCGCATACTCATCAATAAATTGAATCCATTCGGGCTCGCGATGTTCACCCTACAATCAAATTAAACTTTAATAATAATTCTCATTATACAATGTAAAAAGGAGGTTTCTATGGAAGAAACATTAAAAACAGAAGAAATAGTTGGAGTTGAGGAGGAAATTATTCAATTGCCGCCAACAGACAATAACGATGATGATGACGACTATATCGTTCCCGTCAAAAATCGAGGCTTTCGAAACAAGCATCTGCGTGCCATAACTTATGGAGCGGTGTGTCTTGCTCTTTCGTTTGCACTCTCATTTGTGGGTTTTAGAATGCCTATGGGCGGCATGATTTCGCTTGCTGCAATTGCGCCGATTGTTATTTTTGTCTATCTTTTCGGTTTTAAATACGGCGTTATTATCGTTGTTGCAAACACTTTTCTAAGAACAATAACAGGTTCAACTATACTTGGCTTTGGGCAGGTAGTTCTTGATTATATAATACCAATGATGGCATTAATTGTTGTGGCGCTTATTCCAAGACTTATGAACCCCAATAAAGAGAGCGGAAAATTTTTTGAAAGCGGATTATATGCCGGTATCGCAATATTTGCAGTTATTCGTTGGATAAGTCAGACCATTTCCGGAATAGTCTACTTTGACGCACCGCTTGGTTTTTCACTTCTTTACAACAGTTTCGGACTGATTGATGCGGCAATCGCTGCAATTGCACTTGCCGCACTTTTTCGTTCATCTGCGTTTGTGAAAGAACTTCGCAAAATACAAGCGCTGCAACATGATATGGTTTTTAATGAGAATGAAGTTAAAACTGTTATCAACAAAAAAGTTGTTGTTATCTTGGTTGCAATGTGGTCAATGTTTTTAGTAACATTTCTAGTTTCAAGTGCAGCATTCAGACGAGATATTGAGCCTTTAAATGCTGCAGTGGAAACGCATCAGGCAAGAATGGACGAGTTGACTGAAATTGTCCCGAATTGGAATTTAAGAAGAAACAGAGGCAGTGCAAATGAAACTACAAGATTAGAAAATGTTTTTGAAAAAAGAATAGCGTGGTTAAGCGATACTGTCACAAGAAATGCTGATATTGATTTGGAGATTGAGGTGATAAATGAAGAAATTAATGATTTAAACTACAGAATCGCTCAAATGGTTTCAGATACTGCTCGTCAAAGATTAACATCAGAAAGAGATGTTTTGATTGAAGAAAGAGACGCATTAATAGAAAACAAAGATGAACGACTTGAAGGTTATCAGTCGCAAATTGCCACTATGAATATAATGAACGAGACTAGAAATTCTTTAGTTGTGATGCAATATGGATTGTATGAGGATAGTGAAGAGTTCGCAATTTTACAAGGAGAGATAAATAATTGGTGGCGTTGGTATCTCCGTCAGTTTGACCCATATCGTTTCAACGACAGAACATTGCGTCCCGCTCGTTCACATCGGAATCAAACAATTTGGATGTATATCGGATTGAACTTATTCCTGGCATTAGTTGCATTGGGAGTGACGGTTGCGCTAGAAAAGAGGAGTATTGTGCAAGCGGAAAAACCTGAAAAAGAAGAGAAATAAAAGTGTAGGGGTTCGTATTGCTCGCCCCTGCAATAAATGAAGTGTAGCGGACGGTCAGTGACTGCTCGCTACATTTTTTATTTTGAACAGGCATTTTTTTGTTGCAAAGGGTTAAAAAATTTGTTATACTTGAATCAAATAAATCAAGCGTCATAGACGCAATTAGGAGAAAACATATGAAAAGAGAAGTTATTATTGCTTGTGACTTTCCGTCAAAAAAAGAACTGTATACTTTTTTACAGGATTTTGAAAAAGAAGGGTTGAAACCATTTTTAAAAATCGGTATGGAACTATTCTATAGAGAAGGTCCTAGCATTGTTAGTGAATTAAAAGCAAAAGGTGCAAAAATATTTTTAGATTTGAAACTTCATGATATTCCGAATACTGTCGGCAATGCTATGAAAAACATAGGCAGATTGGGAGTGGAAATTACAAACTTGCATGCAGCAGGGGGAATAAAAATGATGCAAGCGGCCAGAAAGGGACTTGATGAAGGGGCGGCGGCAGTGAATGCCAAAAGCCCGATATTACTTGCAATAACTCAACTAACATCTATTGATGAAGAGACTTTAAAGAAAGAGTTATTAATTGAAACTAAACTAAAAGATACTGTTATTCATTATGCAAAAAATGCTAAAGCAGCAGGCTGTGACGGAGTTGTTTGCTCTGCTTTAGAAGTTAGCGAAATGAATAAACTGGGTTTAGTAGGGCTAACGCCTGGCATAAGACTGGAGGGTGATGAGGCAGGAGATCAGAAAAGACTCGCAACACCGGCATTTGCAAAAGAAGCAGGCAGCACCTATATTGTCGTTGGCAGAAGTATCACTCATGCAAATAATACTGTTGAAGCCTATAAAAAATGTGTCAAAGATTTTGAATAATCACAACAATTCACCTTAAAAATATTTTTGAAATAGTGCAAAAAATAGTTGACAGATCTCAAAAAAAATAATATACTAGTCGCATTAATAGCAATTAAGAGAATTTTCTCACCACCATCTTTGAGAAGTGGTTGCTGCAAAAAATGTTAATTCGTTGTGCCAATGGTGCGACTTATCACTTTTAGCGGTTGAGAATTTTCTCAGCCGTTTTTTTAATAGTGACCAAAAGACTTCTTCAGCGGTCTTATTAGGAGGAAAATCTTATTAACAGATTTCATCAAAGAGAAAAAGAACAAGAAAGGAATTATCGCATTCGTGATTTGCAAGTTCGTGTCATTGATTCGGACGGGTCGCAACTCGGAGTTATGCAAACAAGAGACGCTATTCGTCTTGCGGAAGATAAGGAACTAGACCTTGTTAAAATCAATGCAACTTCAAATCCGCCTGTTTGCAAAATAATGGACTATGGCAAATACAAGTTTGACAAGCAAAAAAGCGAAAAGGAAGCGAAGAAAAATCAAAAAACAACCGAGATGAAAGAGATTTGGCTTTCAATGAACATTGGGCAGCATGATATTGAGACAAAAGTGAAAGCCGCTCAAAAGTTCATTGTGAACGGAGATAAGGTCAAAGTTGCCCTTAGAATGAAAGGCCGTCAGCAAGCCCACTCTCGTATTGGTGTTGATGTTATGCATCGTTTTTTTGAGTTGGTCAAAGAAGTTGCACAAAAAGAAAAAGAACCGTCAACTGAGGGAAGGCAAATTATCATGATAATTGCACCAATCAAAAAATAGTGATTGGCGAGTGACAATTAAAAATTTAACATACATTCTGCGTTATGCGTTATGCGTTATGCGTTGAAAAACAGGAGGAACATATGCCAAAAATGAAAAGTCACAGCGGAGCAAAAAAGAGATTCCGCTTAACAGGCTCAGGCAAAATCAAGCGAGGACAACAAGGAAAGAGCCATATCTTGAACAAGAAATCAAGAAAACGCAAAGTTTCTTTGCGTCAAACTGCCTACATGGGTTCAGCAAAACAAGAAAGAGCAATGAAAGAACTGATTCAAAAATAAGGTGCGTTAAAAAACCTTTAAAATCATTTCACAAAACAAAACAATCGGAGGACTCACAAAATGAGAATTAAAAGATCAGTAAACGCACTGAAAAAGCGTAGAAAAATAATGAAACTTGCCAAAGGATATTTTGGCTCAAAATCTCGCTCATACCGCATCGCTCGTGAGGCGGTTATGAAGTCGCATATGTATGCTTTTGTCCACAGACGCCTAAAAAAGCGTGACTTTAGAAAATTGTGGATTGCAAGAATCAACGCAGCAGCAAGACAAAACGGTTTGTCGTATTCAAGATTCATGCATGGCTTGAAAGTTGCCGGCATTGACCTGAACAGAAAAATGCTTGCAGAACTGGCAGTAAAAGACGCAAAAGGTTTTACGCAATTGGCAGAGCGTGCAACTCAAGCAATCGCTAAGTAGACATGAAGTTAATAACTTCTAAAGACAACGACTTAATTAAACATGTCCGCTCACTCTCAGACAAAAAAACGAGAAAGGAATTTTTCGAGTTTGTTGTAGAAGGTGCTAGATGGATTTATGACGCACTCAATATTAATAATGTTGAGTGCGTTAGTATCTTGTTGAAAAACTCAAAAAAGAATGAGTTTTTGTCTCATCTTGAAAAAGTTTTAGATAACTTAACAAAAGTTGTTTTAGTAGATGATAATATTTTTGAAAAATTAGAAACAACTGAAAATGGACAGGGGATAATTGCGGTATTCAAGCAAAACCTAAAAAATGGAATTCCAAAAGGCAGCAAAATCCTATTCCTAGACCAAGTATCTGACCCGGGTAATCTTGGAACAATAATTCGAACAGCATGCGGAGCAGGCTATAATGATATAGTTTTAAATAACTGCACCGACCCATTCAGTCCAAAATCATCAAGGGCAAGCATGAGTGCATTATTAAAAGTTAGTTTATATGACTCTGGAATTGATATTTTGGACAGATTAAAAGAAACTCATCAAATTATCGCCGCTAGTATTGACGGCACAAGTATGTATGAGTTGTCAATTACTGCAAAAAAACTTTGTTTGGTTATTGGGAATGAAGCCCACGGTATTTCACCTCAAATAAAACTGCTTTGTCACGAATTTATCAGCATACCAACGCAAAACATTGAATCTCTAAACGCCGCTGTCAGTGCAGGAATTTTAATGTATATGCTGAGATAAAATTATATTTAGAAAAAAGGACACTCTTCAAAAATGAAAAGTGTCCTTAACTTTATTATAAAGTATCGTCTAAAAATGCAATTTAATTTCTATCGGCTGTGTCATTAGGAAATTCATTTTTTAGAAATTTATCTATAAACTTCGTCTATTATTTCTCCAAAAGTTTTGTATCTGTCGCTTGCGTTATACATCATCATTTTGTCTAATATTTTTTTGTAGGAAAAATTTGCTATCTTTGTTTCATTTTCAAGCATTCTGTTGATGAGTTCGGCAATACAAAACATATCGGTTTGATGTGTGTATTTTCCGTCATAAAATTCATATGGATGGCGCACCATGTTATTGCGGTTGATGACTGCTGCCATGCTGTTTTTACCTTTGGTTTTGGGTTTATCTACAGTGATTTCATTCTGACTGATAATTTTCCCCAATCCAAAATCAATGATTTTGACCATACCGTATTTATCTATCAGAATATTATTTTCTCGTATATCACGATGGAGTATCTTGTTTTGCTCAAGAAAGTCAAAGGCGTCAAGAATTTGCAAAAATATTGCACCCGCTATGCTTCCATCGCCTTTTTCAAGTATTGAAAAGAATTTATCAATAGGCTGTCCGTTGATATATTCCATTATAATGTGACCTGAGAAAATTTCAGGATAGAGATAATAACTGAAAATGCGAACAAGATTTTTGTGATATAGCCGGTGCATTATTTTAATTTCTTGGACAAAAGAGTTATAGAATTTTTCTTTGTCCTCATCGTCGTCAGGCTCATACTTTTTTGCAACGAAAAGTTCATCAAGCGTCTCGTCTTGCAAAAGAACGGTCTTGCCGAAACTTCCGCTTCCAAGATTGTCTTTTACTATTTTATAGTCTTTATATTTGACAAATCTCATTATTTTCTCGTTGTCTTTCGTCATATGCATTTAGGAATAGTATGTGCAATATTTTTCAAATATGGATAAAAGCATATAAATAAATATTATAGTGCAAACTATTTAACATGAGAAAAAGAAACAGTGATGTTAATATAAACATTAAAAAGAGCAGTTGTAAAATGTTGATAATTGCAATGTTTGCTATCATAATTTTTGCAGTATTGTCAGGCGGATTTTTGCTTTCAGAAAACAAGCAAACAAGAGTGCAGTCTGTTTCTCCGCTTAGTATGGTGGAAATCATAAATAATGAGTCGGAATTAATCTCATTTGCAACATCTGTCGGAGCAGGGGCGCATAGAGAAGGAGTCACAGTCAGGTTATCGCGTGACATGAATATGTATGGACTTAGTTGGACACCTATCGGGCGTCCTTCTCAGCCTTTTAGAGGAACATTTGATGCAGAGTCATTTGTTATACGCAATCTTCATATCGGGCGTGAGCAGCAAAATATGCTCAATGAGAATAATTTTATTGGATTTTTCGGAGGGACTAACGGTGCTGTAATAAGAAATATAACTCTTGAAAATATAAGTTATAATATAACAGGCTCACAAGGCAGTATAGGAACAGCAGCAGCAAATGCCGGAATAGGTTCGTCTGTTACTATTGGCGGACTTATTGCTCAAAGCACAAATACTATCGTTGAAAATGTTGTTGTCAGCGGTGGAATTATGGCGTTTGGAGGACAAGGCGGACTTAATCATGTCACAAGCAGCGGGACAGGACGCACAGGCGGTGCGGGAGGAGAAGTGACAGTAGGAGGGCTAATCGGCGCAAAAACAGGAGGTGCGGTCAGGCGCTCTACTATGTTTGGTGAAATATACGGACACGGAGGACATGGCGGCGGAGGAGGAACAGGTGCGGCATCTTCTGCGGGCGGACTTGGCGGTAACGGAGGCTCTGTTATATTCGGCGGAATTGCCGGACGGGTCGGCGGCGGCGGAATTATTGAAGAAAGTTATATAAACGCTCATGTCACAGCCGGAAACGGACGCGGCGGGAATGGAGGAAATGCAGGGTCGACAAGCGGAACGGCAGGCGGTCCCGGAACTGCCGGAAATATTGTTGCCGGCGGACTTATCGGACAAGTCGGACCTTTGGCGGCAGACTCAGCAACAGTCAGGCACAGTTTTTTTGCCGGACATCTTGAAATACTCACTCATGCAAACGGACTTAGACACCCGGGACGCATCAGAGGATCAGGAACTTCACAAACAATAGGCGCTATGAATGCAAGTGAAGGCGGACGAGCGGTTATAACCGGAGGCGGTATTGTCGGACTCATTACAGGAAATGAAGTGTCTGTTGCAAATTCATACACAGCAGGGAGGATTAGCACTCAGCATGAATACTTTACTGACGGAACAACACCGAATGTCCGCTTGGCAGGTGTTGCCGGATTTGTTCAAGGAAACAATCTGTCAATTCAAAATACGGTGTCATTGACTGAGTTTGATGCACAAATTCACTTGCCTTCACCTATGACTCCGATGCCTAATCCTCCAGTAATTGTTCACAGTCTTACGACTAATCCATTTGCAGTCTATCAAGATGCTACAATTTTGAATTCAAGTGCTTTTGTTTCTAATGGCAATCAGTTTTTTTCTCTTCAAGGTAATTCGGCAGAAGGACAGGCAGCAAGATTTCCATCAGTTGAGCCAAGTGTTTTTGTTTTTAACTTGAATCAGCCTCTGCTTGCTCAGTTTGTGTCGGGACCGTTTCCTGCAATTAACTGGGCGCAAATGACAGGAGTTGAAGGTATGGCGAATTGGCTTACAGGTCCAAGCGTGCCTTTAGGGCAAAATCAGTGGACATCGCCGGAAGGTATCACAGTCACTCATCTTCCTGTTCTTGTCAATAGAGCGTGGGGCGGACTTAGATATGACCTTGAAATAAATATTAATAATTTGACAGATCTTATCAACTTCAGAAATCAAGTGAATGGCGGACGGTCTTTTTTAGGATATACTGTGAAACTAAACTCAGATATAAACATCGGAACAGTCACAACATGGATTCCGATAGGCAATAACATTGCAAGACCTTTCAGAGGAATATTTGACGGACAAGGAAATGTCATTAGAAACTTGAGAATGCCTGCGGGCACTTCAAGTATTAATGCGGGATTTTTTGGTGTCACATTCGGGGCAACTATTCGCAATCTCAAACTGGAAGACCCCTCAATTAATGTTTCAACAACCATGAATATGACAACGACTATTATCGGAGTTAACACTCCGAGTACAGGCGGAATAGTCGGACTGTCGCTCGGAAGACTGAGAATAGACAATACTCATGTTTATGCAACTCCTACTTTTTTGGGAGAGACTTTTCAAATAACAAGTAATTTGACCGGAACAACATCGGGAACAGGATTAGTTTTGCCGCTATCTGTTACTAGAACAGGCGGACTTGTCGGAAGCGCATTCGGATTTAATAACCATATAACCCGTTCGTCAAACAATGTTCCGGTGCAAGGGGCAAGTTTGAGGCGCGGGCACGGCGGACAGGTTGGCGGACTTGTCGGAATTGCTTATCGAATAGTTTTGGAAGAGAACATGTCGCTTGGAACTGTTCAATCTACTCACACCGCCCAAACGCCTAATGATTGGGCACGAGGCGGCGGATCTGCTGTTGGCGGTATTGTCGGAAATATTCAAAGTTTTTCCATAATAAGAAACAATTCTTCAGCGAGTTCTGTGCGCGGAATGAATACACTAGGCGGAATTGTCGGCTGGATGGAATCGTGGGCACGCCACAGTATTATCGAAAGAAATCTTTTCACCGGCGAAGTAGTTTCAACAATGACAACATCAACAGCAAGTACTACCGAAAATCTTGTTATGGGGGGGATTGTCGGTTCAATGGGAGCGCTTGATATGACCATAAGATATAATATTATGGCAGGCTCTCGTATTCAGCATATCGGCACTATGAGCGGTTCCGGCACTGCCACAATTCGTGTCATAGGACAAATTTCAACACTCAATCCTAATGCAAGAAGGGTTAATCCTTCACCTGCCGCAGCAACATGGCAGTCAACAATTAACACTGCGGTTAATCTTGTTAACCGTGATGCTGTGATTCAAGCGTCAAACAACAACTTTGTAGGAATACCAAATGCTCAACTAAGAGACTTTGGTGAGGGGATAGGAATTGATTCGACTCGTCCGCTTATTAGTGAAGGAATGTTTCCGGGAATTTTCTCGAATGTTTCATTGGGTTCACTGGGTGTTAACTGGGACACAACCAACACATGGTTCTTAAATGAAGGCGAAGCGCCAATATTGCGGCATTTTTTGAATCTTGACATTCCTTTGGGTCAAGCGGGAACTTCACTGGCACCTATAATAATATCAAATTTTAGTGACCTTTCAACTCTCAGAAACAGGGTCAACTCAGGAACAAATTTTGCAAACATTCATTTCAGAATGACTGCAAATATTGATTTGGGCGGAGTAAATTGGATTCCTATCGGAATTGCCGGACAAAGTTTTAACGGGATTTTTGACGGAGGCGGATTTGAAATACAAGGACTCTATAATACGAGAACAGGAACAGGGAACTACCGCGGACTATTCGGACGGACAATGGGCGGTGCGGTTATTCGCAACATAAGCATAAGGAATCCGAATATTGCGCCGCGTGCCGGTCTCAATGTCGGCGCACTCATCGGACATGCACAAGCGACAACAGTTGATAATGTTCATATTCATGGCGGACAAGTTTCAGCAGTTGCGGGAGCGGCCAACACTGCAAATAATGTCGGAGGAATTGTCGGACAGATTGGCAACGGAAGTTCCATAAGAAACTCATCAACACGAGGAACTATTGTTAAAGGTGAAGTTAATGTCGGAGGAATTGTCGGGCTTAGTGCGGGAACTGTTGCAAATACCGGCATAACTTTAGCAAACAATTTTTCAACTGGACACATAACAGGACTTAATGCTGTTGGCGGAATTGCAGGAGTTGTCCGCGGAACAACTTTGACTACCTCATACTCAACCGGCGCAATAAGTGCAACGGGCGGAGTTGTCGGCGGAATTATTGGTCAGGCGGACACTCAATCTTCAAGAGTTGAGGACACTCTTTCAATGGGAAGCATAACTGCTTTTGCAAATATCAATGCGGTTGCGACAAGCCCAATGGCAGGCGGAATTATCGGACGAGTTGCAATAAACGGAACTATTGTTGTCAATGCAATTGCAACAGGCAACATTGCTGCTCAAAATATCAACACCGCTGCAAATGCAAACAGTGCAGTTGGCGGAATAATAGCCCGTGTTGATATCGGAACTGCAGTATCAACTGTGAGAATTGACAATTCAGTTGTTCTCTCACGGCGTATTTTTGGATATTCAGTGACACCGGCAACTCGAATATCGTCAATATTCGGAAATTCCGATACCAACAACGGAAGACCGTTGGGTGACGGAAATAGGATAAGAGCAGGTATTGAACTTTCAATTTCAGGAAGGGAAATGGCAGACACTCTTATCTATAACTCAAACTTTGACATGACAACAGTTGCACACTATGCGGGTGCAGGTTTCGGCATAGGAACTCCGGCAGCGACAGGTACAAGATGGGTTTTGGACACCGGAGCAAACAGGGGAGTTCCGTATATCCGTGCATTGCCTATTCCTGTTTTCACTAAAGGTGACGCATCAAATCCTCACTTGATTTCTAATGTTGATGAATTGAGAGATTTGGCAAACAAAGTCAACAACGGAGAGAGCAGATTTTTAGGGCAGTTTATTCATTTGACACAGGATTTGGATGTGGGAGAATGGGGTAATCCGATAGGAACTAGTCTTGCAGCAAGTTTTGGCGGAACATTTAATGGTCAGGGCAATACAATTAAAGGATTAACAACACCGTTTAATCGTCAAAACGGAACATATGGACTATTTGGCTATGTTGCGGGCGGAACAATTGAAAACTTGATACTAACGAGAGTCAATATCCACATAACCGGTCTTGCCGCGAACGCTAATAATGTCGGATCGTTGATAGGTCACGCAGACGGCGGAGTAAGGGTCAGCAATGTTGCGGTGAAAGATTCAATACAAGTAAGAAGCGGAGGCAGCGGCGCAATAACGGGTGCGCAAAATATCGGCGGTTTAATAGGAAATATAACGAGCCGCAATAACTTTGTTGATCGTTCCTTTTCTACTGTTAATGTCAACGGAGGAAACAATGTCGGCGGTTCAATCGGAACAATGGCTGGCACAACGGTCACACGCTCATATGCAAGCGGAAATGTCGGCGCTCATTCTAATGCTGCAGTCGGTGCCGCCGGAGGACTAGTCGGTTTTATGGAAGTTTTTGAAAGCAGCGTTGAAAATTGCTTCTCAACTTCAAATGTAACAAATATCAGAAATGCAAATAATGCTTTTTCATTTGCCGGCGGACTTATTGGAGATGTGACAGCGGCAAACAGCACAATCAGAAATTCTTATGCAAGCGGAAATGTTGCCGCAACAACATTAGGAACAGGAACTCTTGCAACGCTTCATGGTTCATATTCAGGCGGACTTGTTGGAAGATTTAATGCAGGTGCAGGCGGGTTAATTGAAGATAGTGCAGCATTTAATCAGATATTGAGTTCTAACACAAGAAATGCGGCAAACACTGCAGATGTTAATATTGTCAGACTGCATGCGCCGATTGCCGGAACAACAGTTGCGGCGGCAACTCGTTCAACTGTTGAAAATGTTCGCTTTTATGATGCAGTGCGTTCAGCAAATAACCTCACAGGAAACGCAGCATCGCTCACAGCAATCGGAGGAACTCCTGCCTTCGCGGTTGAGAATAGAGATGAGTTTTTTCCCAATAATTTTTTTGATTCACTCTATATAGAAGACCTTGGTTTTTCTAATGCATTTTGGGGAATAAGGCGTTCTCAAAACAATGGTTCACCATACTTGAGAGGTCTTTTCATCGATATTTCGCCTTTAACACGGTTAATAAATAATACAATAAGTCTTTGGCATATCCGCACAAATTGGACTGAGCAAACCTATGGTGCGCTAACAGACGCTTTGCGTGACGCCATAACTGTTCAAAATAACACTAACAGAACTCTTGACGATATTGACGAGGCGTATTTAGCAATACTTGACGCAGTTAATGCGTTGCGTGGGGACAGAAGCGAATTGGGCGATGTTATCATGTTTGTCAGAGAGTTTTACTTTGATTGGGCACACTCTTTTTTAACGGCGAGAGATATGCCTAATTCTCAGCAAGATATTGAACTGCTTTTAAACAATTTATTCTTAAATTGGGGTAATGTCAGTATTGCATATAATTTGGCAAACAGCATAAACGATAATGATTCAAACCGCTACACTCAAGTTCAAATCAACAATGCACATTCAGCCCTGCTCAGTGCAATATTACCGGCTAATTTAATAATAAATCGTGCGGAACTAACCTCTCTGATTGCACTGGCAGAAGCAAGTAACGGAATAGAGTTTAGTGAAACTACTATAGAGGTGTTGGAAACTGCGTTGCTTAGAGCGCGTGCGGCAATGATGCAAAATGAAATTGTTGTGAGCGGAGCATCTCGTCCGATATCAGCAGGAAGAGAGGTTCTTGCAGCAACGATTACATTGAGAGAGGCTATCAGTGCCCTTGAATTTGACTTCACATTAAGCGGATTTGACACGCTTATCCAAGTTGCAAATGACATTGCGGCTATTAGAGCGAATCAAACAAACAGATTCGGAGTGCCGACCGGAACGACAATAGGTTCACCGATTTTTGATACATCAGCATTTTTAGTCAACAATGTTTTGCCGCTTGCAACAGGTTTTAGAGAAACTCATGAAGACTCAATTGAAGGCTCACCTGTTTCAGCAGTTTTGTTAAAACGCGCAATAATGAGTGAATTAACAACTGCAATACAAGCGGTTCAATTTAACATGACTGCACTTAATGACCTTGTTGTTCTTTTGAGTGTTCAGCGTATTAGTTATTCTCCGTTCCAAGCAGCATTAACTGAAGGCTTTAATATGCTTGCGCAAAACTTTTTGCCGAATTCAGAGGGGCGTATTCAAGACACACTAAATCCTCTTCAATCAATGAGCGTTAATCAATTTAACGCTAGATACGAGAGTGCAATAGAAAATATTATCGAAGAACTTTTTAACTGCCTTATTGCATTGAGGACTGAGTCTCAGCATGAGGCAGACACTTATCCGGACATGTATCCGGCAGCGCCGCTTCCCGGACATCCGGATTATTTCTTCAATCTGCGTGCAGGAATTATGAATGCAAACAGAGTGATAGGGGACAATTCGAGAAATGCAGAGGAACTTTTAAATGCAATTAATTGGCTTCGCCATAACAAATTCAGTCTAAGCACTTTCAGGCAGTTGTTAGAACAAGCGCGTTTTTTAATAAATGAGGAACATTTTGGCGGAGCATATTTCGCAATAGGGTTCGGAGAATTATTAACCGCAGAATCACTTGCATCAATACGCTATGATTCATTCGTTGCACCGGATGCAGTATTTACTCCTTTGCAAGTCAGAGATGCAATTGAAGATTTAAGAGATGCACTTGACGGACTTATCATTAATATCTCGCGTTTTCATGGGACAGGCGGATACTTTTTGCGCGCACAAGTCTATGCAACACCTTTTGGCGGCTTCACCATTCCGACGCAAATAGCAATGTTTAATTTCCTTGTAAATGCAACTAATTTGGGTCTCGCAAACGCTAATCAAGCCCACTTTAATCAACTGGCTGCCGGCGTGGCGGCTAATGAGACAGTTGAAGAGATAAACCGTTTAAGTCGGACAACTTATCGTGATGCGTTTATTTCTCAGATTCAAGCGTTTAGAATTGCATTTGAGTCAAGGATATATGAGCGCGAAAACTTGGCACAAGCAATAAATAATGTTGAATCTCACAAAGCATATCGCAACTCAAATCAACCGTTCAGAATGGGGCATGCGCCGTTTGTTTTTGATGACGGGGCATGGTATGACTACAACTCAAACCGTGTGAATGCCGATGGTATTTTAGTTAATGCTGACGGCTCGGTCAGAGAATTTTTAACCTATACGAGTGCAAGTTGGAATGATGTGCGCAATGAGGTCAATGCTGCAAGGATAGTCTATTTTGATATTCGTGCAACACGAACACAAATTGATGAAGCAGCACAAAATGTGTTAGATGCCATGAATGTGCTCACAACTAATACGACCAGAGTTGAAGAACTTTTAGATATTGCTGAAAATATTATCTACAACCCAGGACTATTTGTTCCTTCAACTATTGAATCATTGAAAGAAATAGTTGATGAAATTAGTTATGAATTAGGAAATAAGCGTAGTTTTGAAGAGTGGCAATACGATTTTGAAAGATTGCAATATGCAATCAATAATGTTCAAATTAATGTTGCCGCACTGCAAGCATTGATTGATGAGGCACAGGCATTATTGCCATATTACTATAGATACACTCCTTTAAGTTGGAACACATTTACCTCAATGTTCACTCATGTGTCGGCAACATTCAACGATATAGTTGACTCATCCGTTGGATTTGATGCGGCAACTGTGACAAGTTTGTTCAATATGCTGAGGGCTTCAATGAATGCGCTTAGAGCGGATGTAAGTTTGCTTGTATCTCGCTATGAATTCGCCCGCTCACTAAATCCGATTTTCATGACAATGGCGAGTGCATCTGCGCTAAATGATGTTCTAATAGAAGTTGCACAAGTTATATCAAACCAAAACACTTCATTCACCGAGGTGAATGAAGTGCTTGAGGAGTTGAATTATGTGCTGGATAATATTGCAGTCAACCGCACTCAACTTCGTTTGACAATCGAAAACGCAAAGATTCAATTAGAAAGATTTTTTACCACAACTTCTATAAATAACCTTACAGCAGCGATTGATGCGGCGGAATTAGTCTATGACGAATTGCTTGCGGGTTATGAAGGAGTTCAAGCGCTTATGGCGTCAAACTCTGCAATACTAAACGCTGTTTCTTCTTTGATAGTCGACAATACGGCACTTTCAAGCGTAATTTTCCTTGCAAGACAATATCTTTATGAAATAGTTGAAGGAAGGCGCACCTATGAATATTATGTCGGAGCAACTCTTAATGCGCTTAATGAGGCGTTGAATAACGGAGAGAGATTGCTTAACCAATCAATAATTACAATTGATGAATTAACTCATGCAATAAACAGTATTAATACCGCATTTAGCGGGCTCAGGGTCGACACAACAAGATTAGTTGTTTTGCTTTCACAAGCACAATGGTTTGAGGATAATATGCATTTATTTGTTGTATTTCCGCCGCAATTTTGGACGCTTCAATATGAAACTCAAAACATGATTGATGGAAATCCGGCGATTCGGGATTACCTAGAACTTTATGAAGATTTCAGATATTTTCTTGGAAACCTTGAGTTTAATAGCAGTGCGCTCAATGCCCTAATTCTTCAAGCCCAAGAAATACTCGAAACTCGTCGTGATAACTATTCGGGAAGAAGTATAACAAATCTTGAATATTGGCTGGAAAAAGGGCTTGATTTTTCCGGCGGGGACCCGGCAGAAATAACAAGCGGACTGGCAAACGCAATCATCAATCTTGTTGATGTTCGTGAACTAAGAGAAGCGTATTCGTTTGCAAGAGATTTTTCTAATTTGCATATAGGTGACTTTGAGGCAGATATCGGCTCATATACTATCGGAACATTTAACAGACTGCTTCGTGCTATTAATGAAACAAACTATGAATTGAATTACGGAGAACTAAGTGCGACAACAGTTGCAAGGCTTATTGCTGAATTAGATTTTGAAAGATATCTTGTTTATGTCGGCAACTTAAGAGAGGCGTTGGAAATAGCAATCGAATACGATGATCTTGACCGTTTCACAGCAGATACGATTTATGTTTTGATTGGGGCTATTAATCACGCTCAAAATATTTTATTATCCGAATATCCGTCTGAGACTGCAATAAATCAAGCGATTGAAAACCTAATTCAGGCGATAGAAGGACTTGAAGAAATTGACTATAATTACAGGCTTGAAAACATTCTTCGTGATCTTGAGATTTATCCAAGAATTGCGGCAAACTATACAGTTGGCTCATTTATAGTATTTGAGACATATTTTAACAAAGCATATGCTCTTATAAATAATGCAAGCGGAAACTATGAATTTGATGAAGTCTACACAGGATTAAGGACAGCGATATCAAATCTTATTTATGTCCGTGACCTAATCGACTTAATAAGTGAGGCGGAAGATATTGATTTAAATAACTATACAACCGCTACTGCGGACGCATTTAGTCAAGTTTTAAGTGCCGCCATTAATGTTGCCGAAAATCTAAATGCAATGCGCACGCAAATTGAGCAGGCTATTTATGATTTAATTTATGCACGCGAAAACCTTGTTGAGCGCGGACCCGGTTATGGTGAGCCGGATCCTGTGACATATCGAGAGCGACTAGAGATTTTCATGAGAACAGTCCAAAATACCAACACTGCTAACTACACATTTGACAGTGCTTATGTGTTTGAAAATGTTCTATATGCAGTTCAAAATCTCATATATATCGGAGCGGAATATGACTATGAATATGAACAAATATACAATGAATTGCATACTGCTTTTAATGCTCTTGTCTATATTCGTGATCTTAATTATTTAATCTATGAGGCGAACAATATTGATTACACTCGATATACCGCTGCATCATGGAGTTATTTTTCGAGCGTTGTTGAAAGTATAACAGATAGATTGAGTCAAACAGGCGTGACAAGAAGTGAAATTCAAGGAATGATAACTCAAATCAATATTGCACGGGAGGGGCTTGTTGTTTTCACTTATACGCCGGGTGACACTTATGAAGAAAGGCTCTATAATTTTGTGAATGCTCTTCCGGTTAGAGACAGAAACAGATTCACTGAAACTTCATTCAGCAATTTTGAATATTATCTGAATTTGGCAATTGATTTTAATGAAGGGTCTTATTCTGGCTCTCGGACTGCCGAAGAACTCTATCATGCGGTAAGGATTGCGAATGAGATGCTTGTTTATATTGGCGATTTAAAAGACCTTGTTGCATATGTTGCGGATTTGAATTATCAGAATTACACAGTCGCATCATTTGAAAAATTCTACAATGAACTGAATAATGCAAGCAATGTTTTGTCTAATCCTAATGTTCTTCGTTCGCAAGTTATTGAGGCGAGAATAAGTTTGCAAGATGCATTTGATAATCTTGAAGAAAAGAACGGCAACGGAAATGGTAATGGTAATGGAAATATCTATGATGATTATTATGAGGAACGAATTTATAAATTTATCAATAACCTTCCGCATCGTGACAAAAACAGGTTCACTGTGAATTCATTTAGTGTTTTTGAGTATTATTTAAATATTGCGAATCAATTCAATTCCAAAATTTATTCAGGTGTAATGACTGCGCAAGAAATTTATAGTGCTGTTAGACTTTCAGAAAATAATCTTGTTTATATAGGAGATCTTATTGACTTGATTTTAAGTATCGAAAACATTGACTATAGCAGATACACCGAAATATCATTTTCAGCGCTTGTTTTAGAGTTGTATAACGCTGTTTTAATTTTAGAAAATCCTGACGCAGCAAGGGGACAGATAGAGGATGCACTCATAAGGATTGAATATGCCTTTAATGCTTTAGAATTAAGAGGTTACAACCCGCCTCCGCCGCCTCCACCGTCCGACACAAACTGGGGGGCAATACTTCTTTGGGGAGGGGTCGGACTTGGAGTATTGCTGTTAGTGCTTACTCTTCTTATAGTGCTTGTGCTTTTAAGCAAAAAGAAGAAAAGGCTTCAAGCAATTGAACAAAGAAAACAGGAAGAATCTGATTTGAAAGCAAAAGCGAAGCAGGCAATAAGCGACGCTTTCACAGCACTCAGTGAAGCAAAAACAAAAATGACTTTCTCAAAAGCAAATCCCGCTGATCAGTCAGCAAGAATGGATGCTATGAATGCTCTCAGCAAAGCAAAAGAGGGAATAGTTCATGCAACAGAAACAGTGAATAAGTGTTTGAAGGTTAAATCGGAAAATGCTGAGAAATCGCGTATTCAAAGAGAAGGAGGAGAAAAATAATGAAAAAAGAAAAAAATACAGAAGTTGCACAAGATATGCAAAATATTGTTTTGGAAGAGTTGCGTGAGGCAGAAATAAAAGCCGTCAAAGCGCGTGCTCGTGCTGTTGCCGCTGAATCGAAACAGAGACTTATTGAACTTGGACAATCAAGAGTGTCAAAACCTAAGCAGCAAAAGGTTGTGTTTGTCCAGCCGCCGAGTGCCCGTCCTCAAATTATTATTGAACCTCCGCCGCCTCTAATGCAGCAAGTGACTGCACCGCAGACACCGGTTGCTAATCTTGATTTAAGAGAAATTACGAATCTTAAAGAAGAGATGATAGACGGATTGAGAAATATTCAGGTGGCTCAAAATGAAAAATTAGAAGAATTACAAAAAAGACAAAACGAAAGATTTGAGCAGATTCAAAAAAATCAAGATACAAAAATGCAGAAATTTTCTGAAAAGATAAATAATATTCTAAACGAAAATATGTCTTATCCTGCTATGCAAAACGGAGTAACACAAGAGGAGAACAACATGAACAAAACGAATCAAGAAGTAATAAATGAAATTCAAGTGCAATTATCTGAATTAAATACACAAAACAGAGTAAATCAACTTGCTCCGCTTGGTGAAATTTTGGCATACGCTAAAATGGCTCCCATAAATGAAATTTTAGCGACAACACGAGCAATACTCCATATGCAAGGAAATCAAAATTTACGAGATACTCAAACGCAAAATTTTCCGTTTCTTCCGCAATTATTTTCACAGATTGCACCGCAGCCGCAGCAGCCGATAATCATAACGCCTGCGGATAGGAGTGGTCAAAGCATGCCGCATTATCAACCGCCTGCACCGCAATTACCGGTAATAGTTATGCCGCAGCATGCTTCGCAGGCGATACATCCTCAAATGCCTCAGCAATCTGCACCGCCGGTTATTATAAACTCACCTCCGCCGCAGCAGATACAGCCTATAATGCACCCTATGATGATGCAGCCGCAACTTCCAATGCAACCGTCTATAATTTTTAATTCACCGCCGCAGCCGCAACCGGCAGCACAGCCTCATGTGCAGCAATTATCACAGCAGTATCCGCCTCAATCTATAACTATCAATTCATCGGAAACACAGCGTCAAACACCGCAAATGCAATATCCATATTTTCATCCGTATCCTGTGTCTGACATAATGCACCAGTCCGCACCTCAAGTTGCTCCTCAAGCACCGATAGTAATACAATCTCCGGCAGTTGAACAGCCTCTTGCGACACAAATGTTTCAGCCCCATGTCCAAGAAAAAGTGCCGCAAGAAACAATGCCGGAAAAGACTCAAATTATATATGATGAACAGACAAAACCTGCTCCTGCGGCAGTTCAAGCAGTTCAAAGTGTTCCGTCGGCAGCGGTTGAAACGCCGCTGATTTCAATCCGACCGCCTGCACCGATAATTATTGAGCAGCCTGAGCAATCTGATTCGGCATTGGTATCAATTGTGCAGCCTGCACAAAAAGTTGAAGAGTCCTTTCCAATACAAACTGTGCAGTCGACACCGCAAATAATAGTGCAGCCGCCTCCGCCGATAGTGGTTGAGTCACCGCCTCAGCAAGTCGTACAGACTGCTCTGCCGGTGCAAAATAGTCAAACAAATGAATTAGACCCAATGGAAAAAATGTTTGCAGACATGGCAAATGAACTTGCCGCTTTATCTAAAAAATTGGATTAAAAACTAATTTATAGTGATATAGATTATGAAAAAGGGTATTGCATAATTGTTGCAAATACCCTTTTTAATATTATTTAGTTGATTTTACCATGTTTTTAGGATTATTTTTTTGAAAAACTCTCTTGAATTGCAACTGCGAGGGCTACTGAACAACCGACCATCGGGTTGTTGCCCATGCCTATTAAGCCCATCATTTCTACATGAGAGGGGACTGAGGATGAGCCTGCGAACTGTGCATCTGAGTGCATTCTGCCCATAGTGTCGGTCATGCCGTAGGATGCGGGACCTGCTGCCATATTGTCCGGATGAAGTGTTCTTCCTGTTCCGCCGCCTGAAGCAACTGAAAAATATTTTTTACCATTTTCAATAGACCATTTTTTATAAGTTCCTGCAACTGGATGTTGAAAACGAGTTGGGTTTGTCGAGTTTCCGGTAATTGAAACATCGACACCCTCGTGCTTCATGATAGCCATACCTTCTCTGACATCATCAGCACCATAGACCAAAACAGCAGAACGCTCGCCATCTGAATATTTCTTTGAGCGAACGACACTCAATTTATCAGTGTCATAGTCGAATTTTGTTTCAACATAAGTGAAACCATTTATTCTTGAAATAATAAGTGCAGCATCTTTTCCAAGACCGTTCAAGATAACTTTCAGCGGAGTTTGTCTGACTTTATTTGCAGTTTTTGCAATACCTATTGCGCCTTCTGCTGCTGCAAAACTTTCGTGTCCTGCCAAAAAGCAAAAACACTTAGTGTTGTCGTCAAGCAGCATACTTGCTAAGTTTCCGTGACCTAAGCCAACCTCTCTTTGTTCTGCGACTGACCCCGGAACTGTGAACGCTTGAAGCCCTTCGCCGATTGCTCTTGCTGCTTCAGATGCTGTCTTAGAACCCTTTCTAATAGCGATAGCACACCCCAAAGTATATGCCCAAACAGCGTTATCAAAAGCAATCATTTGAATGCTTTTAACGATTTTTTCAGGGTCAATGCCTTGTTTAAGACAAATTTCTCTTGCCTCATTAAGGTCTTTTATTTTCAATGTTTTCAACTCAGCGTTGATTTTGTTAATTCTTTTATTGTATCCTTCAAATGAAATGTTACTCATAATTCGTCACCTCCAGAAACCCTGATTGAGTTCGTCGGCAAAAATGGCGAAAAGATGCCGTTATTTTTTGTCGTAAGAACATAATCTGCGGGTTTCAATAATTACTCAACCCTTGGGTCAATAATTTTTACTCCTTCATTAAATCTTCCATATGTTCCTGTTGCAGATTTCAACGCTTCTTCTGCGTTGACACCAACTCTGATTTTATCCATCATCACGCCTAATTTTACGAACTCATATCCGATAATCTCGCCGTCTTTGTCGAGTGCTAATTTTGTAATGTAGCCCTCTGCCATTTCAAGATAACGAGTGCCTTTTATTTCGGTCGAATATATCGTTCCGATTTGGCTTCTTGTGCCTTTTCCAAGGTCTTCAAGCCCTGCTCCGATTTCCAATCCGTCTTCACTAAACGCACTTTGAGCCCTTCCATAGGCGATTTGCAAAAACAATTCTCTCATCGCAACATTGATAGCATCACACACTAAGTCTGTGTTAAGTGCCTCAAGTATCGTTTTGCCAACTAGAATTTCGCCGGCCATAGCCGCTGAATGCGTCATGCCGGAGCAGCCGATTGTTTCAATCAATGCCTCTACTATTTTGCCGCCTTTGACATTAAGCGAGAGTTTGCACGCTCCTTGCTGCGGTGCGCACCAACCAACTCCGTGAGTGAAGCCGCTGATGTCACTGACTTCCTTTGCCTTAACCCATTTTCCTTCCATTGGAATCGGGCTAGGTCCATGGCTTTTTGCGTTTTTGACGCAAACCATTCTTTCAACTTCCTTTGCAATATGCATTATAACAATGCCTCCTTGAATTTTTATTCTTTAAAATTATAGCATATTTCAAAATTAAACTCAAACGAATAAAATATCTAAGATAAAAACTTTTAAAAAAACTTTTCTAAAATCCCTTGCTATTTTGTTTGGGGTGTGATATGATATTTGTATGGAAAGGGAATTGAAATTGAAAAAACGATTAGTTTTTCTCGTTGTGGTGCTTATAGCATTTGTTATGTTTTTTGCTGCAACTTGTTTTGAGTTTGGCGGCAACAATGCTCCGACAACACAAACAACTCTTGCTACTCCGCAAAATTTGAGGATTGAGGACATGACTCTTCGTTTTAACAGCGTTGAAAATGCATCTCGCTACAGAGTGCATGTTCTTTCTCCAAGCAGAGGGGAAACATTTGTCAGAGTTGCTTCTCACAACAGTTTTGATTTGTCTTTTTTGGGACTTGAAGAAGGGCAAACTTATTTAGTTCAAGTAAGAGCAGAAGGGGGAGTGATTGGCAGCACTCGTTTTCTAGACAGTTATATGTCGCAATCATTGTCTTTTATAGCCGAAGCGGGCAATATCGTTCTTGACGGACTATATCTTTTGACTGCTAACGGAGTTTCCGGATTAAGTAAGTTTATGATAATGTCTGAGATTGACTGGTTTTATCAAGACATTCGCTGGGACTTTCCCGACAGTGCTTTTGCAACTCCTCAAACTCTTTTGAGTGCAATGTCTATTGCCAGTTGGTCAACATACAGGGATTTTGCAAACTCGGTCAATCATGCTAATTTTTCAACCATTACAGAAGTGGTTGTCGCATTTGTTGAGTTTTGGCTGGAAAGCAGAGGCGGGATGTCTAGTTCGCCATCATTTTCTGTTTTGATTAGAGGTGATTCGTTGAGACTTCATGAAGGCAGCGGTTTTGATGAAATGACTTTTTCAAGACAAGGCAGGAATTATGTTGTTGATAATTCCGATTTTGTCACACACTTTAGAATAAGAGGTGAGGTTTTGACACTGTATTCAAGCGTTGAAACAACACTGTTAGGAACTGTAGAGGCATCAATTGAATTTAGGCGGCACTCAGGATATGTTGAGGTAGGTGGCGGAATGAATGCTCCGACAAGTTTATGGACTAACACTAACGGAACTATTTCATGGTCGCAGCAGTGGGGGAGTTTCACTATGATTTGTGTGAGAACTCCAAATGATGAGTTTGAAGTTGTCTATATGAGAGGAACCGGCTCATCAAACCGAAGTGTCGGAATGAGAACGCTGGGTCTTGAAGTTGGAGTGAACACGGTTAGAATAAGGCAAGTAAATTTTGCTTTTGACGAAGTTGGAAATGTTATTTTGCAAGGTTCACCATATGCAACTATGGATATTACGATAAACTCAATTACTTATCAGCCTCTTTCAACACCGCAAAATTTTGAGCGATGGGGAAATGAATTGAATTGGAGTTGGATTTCAAATGCTAATGGCTACAGAGTGTATATTCGCCGTCCTAACTCTAGTGAATTTACATTCTTTGGCTCAACTTGGTCAACTTGGTTTTGGATAGGCAGTCAGTTCACTCCTAATGAATACACCTTTCGTGTTCAAGCAATTGCAAGCGGATTTGTCACATTTACTAACGGACATCTAACAACAACAACAAATTCAGATTTTGCTTGTTTAACAGTTAATTTTGCCTAATCAATTAACAGCAAACAAGTGTCAAAAGGCACTTTGAGGAGAACAAATTAAAATGAAAACATTAAAAAGACTAAAACTTTTTTTAACAGCAACTGTCATTCTGTCGCTTTCGTTCGTTATGCTTATCGGCTGCGGAATAAACGAAACGCATAACAATGTTTGGCAAGTTCAAGTTGTGAATGACCCATTTGGTTCGGAAGTAACTTTGACATCAAATGTCTACATTCGCTATGGAAATCCTGTCAGAATTGATGGAAATAACTATTTGACTGCCGAGCAATATTTCATTCAAAACTTTCGCTATCGTTTTGGCATTGGAAATCTTGGGACTGTCGGAATTGGAACTGCAACTGAATGGGAACCGCCTTACAGAATAAACTTGACGCAAGACGGTGAAATAAATGTTGCAAACAATGCTCTTCGTCATGCTTTTGTTGTCGGCAATCGCATTGGTTATTCAAAGCAAATATTTGACCCTGTTTTTAATCCTATTATTTTGAATTATTCGCCGCCAACCGCACCGGTTATGCGTTTTGTTATGATGGGAGCAAATGTTGAATGGCTGGAAACAAGAGTCTATAACTTTGTTCCGGGTGGTGACAGCGGATATAGAAGTGCAATATTCGCTCTTTTTAACGGAGTATGGACTGAAGTAGAGGAAAGGGAAGATTTAACATTCTTTTTCGTTGAAGTGCTGCAAGTTCTTCGCAATTATTTGTCTGTTGAATTGACAAACAGCGGGCTGGTTGTCACTCAATCAAGAACAAACACAATCCATCGATTTAATTTTGACCTAAGCGGCGATGTCAGAGAACACAGCAGAATTTATGACAGACATGGAAATCTTCTTAGCGTTCATGGAACAGGAGTGACAACAATAAGTGACATTCTTCCCGCCATACTAGAATACAACATAAGATTTTTCACTCCATAGTGATAAAAGGAAAAAAATAATGTTTAAAAATTTCAGTGAACTAAAAGATAGTTTGACATCATCACCCCCAAGAACACTCGTTGTGTGTTCTGCGCATGATTTGCATACGCTTGAGGCAGTATTTGAAGTTCAAGCATCTTTGCCAATGAAGTATGTTTTAGTTGGCGACAAAACCAAAATCATAGAAATTTCAAAAGCACTCGGAAAAACTCTGGATGAAAATGAAATCGTTAACGCTGTTGATGACATTGAATGTGCCAATAAATCAATAGAACTTATTCGAGAAGGAAAGGGAAGTGTTTTGATGAAAGGATTGATTGAAACAGGAACACTTCTCAAAGTTGTTTTAAACAGGGAAACCGGAATTCGCGGAACCGGCACTATGTCGCATTTGGCAGTTTTGGAAGTACCGAAATACAAAAAACTAATCGCAGTAACTGACGGCGGAATGCTTCCGCATCCGTCGCTGGAGCAAAAAGCGGACATTATTCGTAATGCTGTCTCGTTTTATCAAGGAATGGGAATAAAAAAACCTAAAATCGCAGCCCTCACTGCAAGCGAAACACCAAGCGAAAAAATGCCTGAAACAATGGATGCAAAAGAATTGCAAGAAATGTGCGAAAAAGGTGATTTGGGTAATTGCATAGTTGAAGGACCGCTATCATTCGACATAGCAGTTTGCCCCGATAGCGCTTGCATTAAAAAACATAAAAGCACCATCACAGGTGAAGTCGATATTTTCCAAGTTCCAACTGTCGCAACAGGCAACATTCTTTGCAAAAGTCTTTTATATTGGGCAAATGCAAAAATGGCTGGCTGCGTCCTTGGGGCAAAAGTCCCGATAGTTCTGGTTTCTCGCGGCGCAACAGCCGAAGAAAAATTCTTATCAATAATGCTTTGTCTAAAAGCAGGGGAATGAAAACCAATCAATTTGCAGTCTATCAGTAGGATTTAAAATTGAAGTCAAAAGCACTTTTTGTGGTTTTTTAGAAAAATAATGAATTAAAAAAATAATGAAAACGAGGGAAGATGTTGGAATTACATCTTCCCTCGTGTTTTGACGGTTATAAATTTTGTAGAAGAGGCGGTGATTAATTGTTTAGTTCAAGATAAAAATCAACAAAAGAATTCCAATTGTGCTTGCTGCATTCCTTCAAAAACATTAATATGTTCTTTTTCTAACCCTGCATCAATAATATAAGTTCCAAAATTAGTCGTAATTCTCAAGGTTGCAACTGATTAAAGATAATTATTTCAACAATGTTTTAAGGCAGTTTTTAGTTTTTTGAAAAAAGGGAACTAAGTATTTGACATCTTTTATGTAGGCTGATATAATTAAATAATATTATGAGTGAAATTATTGTTTTAGACAGTTTAATATTTAACAGAATTGCGGCGGGCGAAGTTGTAGATTCGCCCGCCAGTATTGTTAAGGAATTGGTTGAAAATTCAATTGATGCCGGAGCAAAAAATATTGCAATAAAGATTGAGCAAGGCGGCATAAAACGCATTAGCATAACAGATAATGGCAAAGGTCTGATGAAGGATGATTTAAAAAAAGCGTTTTTGCCGCATGCGACAAGCAAAATAAAATCACTTAATGATTTGAACGCAATTAAAACTCTTGGGTTTCGTGGTGAGGCGCTTGCGAGTATTGCATCAGTTTCGAAAGTAACGATGATTTCAAGGCGATTAGATTGTGATACAGGATATTTTGTTGTTTATGAAAATGGTATTTTGCTGGAATGCGGAGAAAAGCCCTCGCCTTATGGGACAACTGTTATTGTTGAAGATTTGTTCAAAAATGTTCCTGCAAGAGCAAAGTTTTTGAAAAAACCGTCTAGCGAAGCAAGTGCAATAACAGACCTTGTTCAAAAAATAACGCTTGCGAATGTTACTGTTTCTTTCAAATATACCAATGAAGAAAAATGTGTTTTGCATTCTCAAGGTGATGGATTAAATAAAGCGATATATGCAGTCTATGGCGATGTCTTAAATGATTTAAATGAGGTTTCATTTGTTTCGCCCGACATTAAAATCAGCGGGTATACTTCAAAAATCGGATATTTTAAACATAACAGAAACTATCAAGTTTTTGTTGTTAATGGTCGGGTTGTCGAATGCAGTGACTTATCCTACTACATGTTTATTCTCTACAAAGACTTTCTTATGACTCGCTCCTATCCAATGTTTGTCATCCATATTGAAGTGCCGTTTGATACGATTGATGTCAATGTTCATCCTAACAAAATGCAAGTTAAGTTTTCCGCATTCGATAAGGTGAAATATGCATTAGGAAATGCAGTCAAACCAACATTTAAAAATGAACTGTTTTTGCAAGATGATGAAAATATTTTTGAAACAGTGACAAGTGATGTTTTAAGAGGGGAGATTGCAGGGAATGACGCCCTTGTTGTCCGTCAGTCATTAAATACAAATCAACCTTATGTTAGGGAAAGTATTATCTTACGAGAGCCAACTGTAGGGGCGGCAATCTGCCGCCTGTCGCAGAACATAAATCAGTCTCCATTGCGGGATGTTAAAGACCTCTGTGCGATGGAGGAAAATCAATCATCATATTTTATCGACATCAAACAAAAACCAAAAATTATCGGCAAATTATTTTCAACCTATCTCATCATAGAACACTATAACACAGTCTACTTTATTGACCAACATGCATCCCATGAAAGAATATTATTTGACGAATTTTTAAACAACTATATAACAAATTCGATTGTTATTCAAGACCTTCTGGTTCCGTTTGTTTTTGAAATTTCTCACACTATGCGTGACATACTATATGAGTTGCTGCCAAAATTTGAAAAATCAGGTTTTAGAATCTCCCTAGTATCTGATAATTTATTTTCATTATCTTCAGTTCCAGGTTTATTTTCATCAATGCCGCTAAAAGAATTTATTGACACATTAATAACATCTTTGAAAAGCGGCGATATAAAAAGTGAAGATTTTATCAAAGAAAAAATAGCAATGAGCGCTTGCAGGGCAGCAGTAAAAGGGAATACTGAATTAACTCAAAGCGAAATAGAAAAACTTTTAGGTCTTTTGGAAAAACATGACGGAGTAATGCTTTGTCCTCATGGCAGACCATGTTTAATCAAGCACTCAAAAGCAGACCTGGAAAAATGGTTTAAAAGAAAGGTTTAATTAGTGGAAAAACAAAAACTATTTATCATCACCGGACCGACTGCCGTTGGAAAGTCATCTCTCAGTATCGATGTTGCCAAACATATTGATGCTGAGATTATTTCGTGTGACAGCATGCAAATTTTTAAAGGGTTAGATATAGGAACCGGAAAGATAAAGATTGATGAAATGCAGGGGGTGAAACACCACCTAATTGACATTGTTGATGTTTGGGGAGAGTATTCTGTTGCTCAGTATGTTTTGGATGCTAAAAGCGTGATTGAGGATATTCAAAAAAGTGGAAAAAAAGTTGTTATGTGCGGCGGAACAGGGCTATATATTAATGCTCTTTTGAATAATTATAATTTTGCAAACGCTAAAAAATCTAATACTATGCGTGACATACTTCAAAAAAAGCCATTATCAGAACTATATCAAATGTTGACTGAGGCAGATTTTGAGTCTACAAAAAACATATCACCAAACGATGAAAAGAGGATTATTAGGGCGCTTGAAATTTTTCATGAGACGAATGAGAAAAAAAGCGAAAAAGCAACCGCTAACGAAGAGTCGGAATACGACTACAAATTAATTATTCTCTCGAAAAGAAGAGACTTGCTTTACGAGGGCATCAACAAGAGGGTGGATAAGTTTTTCGATGATGGGCTGCTCGATGAAGTGAAAAGACTTATTGGGCACAAAAACTGTCAAGCAATGCAAGCAATAGGCTACAAAGAAACAATCCAACATCTTGAGGGAAAATTAACACTTGGCGAATTAAAGGAAAAAATAAAACAAAATTCTCGCCGATACGCCAAAAGACAATTAACTTATTTTAGAGGCATGAAAACGGAAAAACTATGGCTGGAAGATGAAAATATAAATGATTTGCGTGGCATAGTTAGTGAATTTTATAATTTATGAATGATAAAATAACAAATTTAATAAAAGAATGCGAAAAAGAATGTTTGTCTGTTTTTAAAAAGATAGATGAAATCTCTTTGTTTAATCAAGATAAAGTTTTGAGTGCTTTTCAAAAAAATAAAGTTGCATCAAGACATTTTGTTCCATCAACCGGGTATGGTTATGGTGACGAGGGCAGAGATGTTTTAAGAAAAGTCTTTTCTTGTATTTTTGGTTCAGAAGAAGCAATTGTTTCGCCGCTTATCACAAGCGGAACTCATGCAATAAACCTTGCAGTTAGCGGAGTGTTGAAGAGCGGTGACACACTCTTATCAATAACCGGAAAACCTTATGACACGCTTGTTCCGTCATTTGAAAAACTCAAGGACTTTAATATAAATTATGAATGCGTTGACTTAAGATCTGACGGCTCTTTTGATGATGAAAATATTCTTAAAAAACTTAAAACAAAACCTAAACTTGTTTTTGTTCAGCGCTCTCGCGGTTACACTCAGCGAGATAGTTTCACGCTTCATGAGTTAAAAACTGCTTATGAACTCGTCAAAAATAACTCTTCTTCAATAGTTTTCACAGATAATTGCTACGGTGAATTTTGCTGCAAATTAGAGCCAACCCAAATCGGCTCAGATTTGGCTGCCGGCTCGCTCATCAAAAACGCAGGCGGCGGGTTTGCTCCTACCGGCGGTTATATTGCAGGAAAAAAGGAATTAATCGAGCAAATAGCAGATCGCCATATTGCTTGCGGTATTGGAATGGAGGTTGGTTCATATAACGCTTCATACTTGCCATTTTACCAAGGGCTGTTTCTCGCCCCTCATTCAACTGCTCAGGCACTCAAAGCGTCTGTTTTATTTGGAACGGTCTTTGAAAAATTGGGGCGAAAAACTCTTCCAAACATCAAAAAAATGCCTGCCGATATTATTCGCTCTATTTGCTTTAAGACATCTGACGAATTAATTTCATTCATTCAAAGCATTCAAAAAAACTCTCCGATTGACAGCCATGTCACGCCTTATCCATGGGATATGCCCGGATATGCTCATCAAGTCATAATGGCTGCCGGCACTTTCATTCAAGGAGCAACGAGCGAGATGTCCGCTGATTCTCCGATAAAAGAGCCGTATATTGCCTACATGCAAGGGTCATTAACATACGAACATGCAAAAATAGCGCTAAGCAAAATAATCGCAAATTATTTTTAAGTCAAACATTGCTATCTCAAAAAACTTGACTTCCATAATAAGGAAGGACAATATTTGCATAGTTTCTCCCATGCGGGCGAACACTATCAAAAGCATGTCTTTTTTTGAACAACAACATTTTTTTGAAAAAATCAAAACCAAAGCAAAACTTGGAATTGCTTTGTTTTTGGTTTTGATAATTTTTTTTGTTGTCTATCATGCGGTTATGTCGGTTGTGTTTGTCTCACAACTGCCGGATAATCTTGTTTTGTCGCAAGCGGATATTGATGAGTTCAATTTGAGATTTGTCAGCGTTGATTATGTCAATAGCGAAGAAGTGGCATTGAATGACATGATTTCAAATAACCAAACGCAATCAGTCGAATTAAATTTTAAATTATTTAACATTTTTAATCTTAGAAAGAAAAAAGCCGTTATTGAAGACAAAAGGGAGGCTTATATCGGTGGTTATCCGATAGGGCTTAGTGCAAAAATTGATGGTATTATGGTTGGAAATATTGGATATGTTCAAACTTATGCCGGCAAAATCAAACCCAAAAGTGACCTTGCTGAAGGAGATATAATTACTAAAATAAACAGTAAAAAAGTAGAAAATGCAAATACTCTATCAGACATACTTAATGAATTTACTCCTGAATGCGAATTTGTCAATCTGACCGTTTTGAGAAAAGGTGAAGAAATTAATGTCAAGGCAACCCCTGTTATTGAAGAGGTCACAAAAAAATATAAGTTGGGGATAACTGTCAAAGATAGTATTGAAGGTATCGGAACAGTTTCTTTTGTAAGAGATAACGGCTCATTTGGTTCACTTGGTCACAGCATGTCCTCACACACGAATAGCGGAGTGCTGCCGGCAAACAAAGGGGATGTCTATGCCTGTAAAATCTCAGGTTATGAAAAAGGAACAAAGGGAAATCCCGGAGAATTGAAAGGAGTTTTTGTTGATGTTCAAAACCCAATCGGACAGATTGAAAAAAATTCTCAAATGGGCGTTTTCGGAACGCTAAATAACGACTATGAAACACAAAAATATAATATCGGTTCACGACTTGGAGTGAAACCCGGCAAAGCAAAAATAAAAACAACAATTAATGACGGCAAAGCAGAATATTATAATATAGAAATAATCAAAACAACAAGCCAAAGCACCCCGCAAGAAAAAGGGATGCTTATTAGAGTAACTGATAAAAAACTGCTTTCGCAAACAGGCGGAATACTTCAAGGCATGAGCGGAAGTCCTATTATCCAAAATGGAAAGATTGTCGGCGTTGTGACTCATGTTCTAAACAGCGACCACACAAAAGGCTATGGTTTATATTTGGATTGGATGTATTAATTAATACACAAATATAAATACTAAAAAATTCAAAATCACATCTTGTCTATAATTATTTTTAAGTATGCGTGACATATCATGGGAAAATTAATAAAATAACATCTAGTTTCCTTTAAAGTTGTTTTGTCTTAGTGCTTCATAGAGGACTAAGGCTGCGCAATTTGAGAGGTTTAATGAGCGAATATCACCGACCATCGGGACTTTTAAAGATGTTTTTTCGTTTGCCTCAATTAATGAAAGAGGCAATCCTTTATCTTCGTTCCCAAAAACTAAAAAAGAGTTCTTTGGAATTTTTGCTTCAGTATAGAATTTTTTTGCACTTGTTTCAATATAGAAAAAAGGGGAGTTTGAATTAGCGTGTTGCAATTCTTCAAGAGATTCCCAAACTTTAACTTCAAGTTTATCCCAATAATCAAGTCCTGCTCGTTTTAAGGCCTTATCGGAAATGTCAAACCCCAGAGGTTTAACTAAATGCAAAACAGAGCCTGTGCAAGCACAGGTTCTTGCAATATTTCCGGTGTTGGAAGGAATTAAAGGTGCTACTAAAACAATATTAAACATACTTGCTGCATCTATTTCCCTGCAACTCGAACTGACCATATCGGGACTCCCAAGACTTTTGCGATTTGCCTAAGTGATGAACCGGGTATTGTTTTAACTGTTGCAAGAAGTTCTTTTAAATTTTCGTTACTGAGTGTATGAAGAGTTTGAATTTCGACATTATAATGAGTGCAAATTTCCGTTGCTAATTCTCTTAATTTTGAGTCAGACAAGGGAACTTTTGCATAAAACTCAATAAATGTTTTCTGTTCTCTTAAATTCATAAAATCGATGAACGCTGTTTTTGATTGGAAAATATTAAAAATATATGAAACATCAACAACATCTTTTATATCGCTCAAATATGAATGATAACTTGACCATTTGTATTCATCTAGTTTTGCTCCGGGTCTGACAGGATGTTGATGAATATACCTTGCACAATACGAAATGTCCTGCACATCAACAATTGCCTCGCTTTTAAACCTTGACTGAAACAAGTGTCCCTGTCTTTCATATTTTCTGTTATACCAAAAAACATATGTTGAGAGAATATTTTGAACCACCTTAGAAAGCGGTGCGTCAATTTCTTTGACCAACAAATGCATGTGGTCACGCATTAGGCAAAAAGCATACAACTCGTAAGGTAATTTTTCTTTTGTCGTTTTCAATTTGTCCAAAAAAATATAACCGTCTTCATCATCAAAAAAGATAGTTTGCTTATTAACGCTTCTCAACACAATGTGATAAACACCATATTCACTTGTCATTCTCACCGCTCTTGGCACTAACTAAACTCCTACAATACAATTTCTAATTTATCACTATTTTTTTAAATTGTCAAGTATTTTTAATACTTTTATTTTCAGTTAAAGTCAATTATTTAACAAAAAACAAGCATGTCTATGAATACTTGTTTTTTAAATGCTATGCGTGACATAGTTTAAGATTATTTATCTTGTCGGAATTCTTTTGAGAGTTTTTGAATGGCTTTTTTTTCTATTCTTGAGACATAAGAGCGAGAGATTTTTAATCGATCGGCAACTTCAAGTTGTGTCATCGGTTCGTTTCCGTCAAGACCGTATCTTGCTAATATTATGATTAATTCTCGTTTTGTTAAGACTTTTCGGAGTATATTTCTGACTTTTTCCCAAAGAACTTGGTTTTCAACTGTCGTTAAAATGCACTCGTCAGGCATTGGCAAAATATCCATCAGTGTTATTTCGTTACCGTGTTTGTCTGTTCCGAAACTCTTTGAGAGCGAAACATTTGAACGATGTTTTTTTGATGAACGGATAAACATCAATATTTCGTTATCAATACATTTTGCAGCATATGTAGCGAGTTTTGATCCTTTGTCATCTTTGAAAGACTCAATTCCTTTAATTAAGCCGATGTTGCCGACACTAATGAGGTCTTCTGCTTCGCCGGCATTTGAATATTTTTTTACAATATGCGCAACAAGCCGAAGATTGTGCCTAATCAAAATTTCACGAGATTGCATGTTGCCCTCACGCATCTTTTTGATATGTTCTTCTTCTTCCTTGATAGGAAGCGGTTCCGGAAATTTAGTCTCTCCGTTGACATAAGCGGTGAAAAAGAAAATCTTTGATAAAAAATTTGCTAAAGTTTCAAAAATCATAACTTTAACCATTCTATGTCGAAATTTGTCAAAATGTGCATGTCCAAATGAAATTTTGGTTGTCCTAATTTGGTTGTTTAAAAAATTAGAAATGAAGTGTTGGATAAGCAATCAAAATAGTTGAACTATAAATTGAAATGTGGTATAATGACTGCATGAGCAGAGAATACAAAGCAAAAGATATTAAAGTTTTAGAAGGCTTGGACGCAGTTAGACTTCGTCCGGGAATGTATATCGGAACAACAGGCGTTAAGGGTCTCCACCATATTTTGTGGGAGATTGTTGATAACGCTATTGACGAGGTTGCAAACGGTCACGGCAACCATATAATAGTGACATTATATGAAGACGGCAGTGCTTCTGTTGAAGATAACGGCAGGGGTATTCCTGTTGATATTCATCCGACACTCGGAGTAAGCGGTGTTGAAGTAATTTTCTCAACTCTTCATGCAGGCGGCAAATTTGACAGCGACAACTACGCTCACTCCGGTGGACTTCATGGGGTTGGCTCGTCTGTTACTAATGCGCTTAGTGAGTGGTTGATTGTCGAGGTTTATAAAAACAGGACAACCTATCGCATGGAGTTTGAAGCGAAAATGGTTGACGGCAAAATCAAAGGGGGAGTGCCGAGATACAGCCTTATGGACACCGGGCAATATGTCAACAAAAGAGGCTCGTTCGTCCGCTTTAAGCCGGATAAAAAAATATTTGAAACTACTAATTTTAATTTAGAAACCATTTCAAGTCGTTTGAAGGAATTGGCGTTTTTAAACAAAGGAATGAAAGTAACCCTTATTGATGAGAGAGTCAATATGGGACTGTCCAGTTTAAAAAGAGAATATTGTTTTGAGGGCGGGCTTAATGACTTTGTTAAATATTTGAATGAGACAAAATCTCCGGCACATGCTGAGCCGATATTTTTAGGCGGAAAAAGAGAAGATGTGACCGGAAAAAAAGACACTATCTATATGGAGGTTGCGCTTCAATACACAGATGTCTACACTGAACATATCTATTCTTATGTCAACAATATCCCGACAAGCGAGGGCGGAACCCATGAAACCGGACTAAAAAGAGCGTTAACAAAGGTTTTGAATGATTTAGCAAGAAAACATGGCGCACTAAAAGAAAAAGAAGCAAACCTTCAAGGAGACGATTTTAGAGAAGGCTTGACTTGCGTTTTGTCAATACGCATGCAAAATATTCAGTTCGAGGGTCAAACAAAAACAAAACTCGGAAACCCTGAGGCTCTTGATGCCGTATCTTCAATTTTTTCTGAAAAGTTACTTGAGTATTTTGAACTGCCGGAAAACAAAGCAACTCTCGACATTATTTTGAAAAAGGCAATCTCAGCAGCAAAAGTTAGAGAAGCCGTCAGAAAACAAAAAGAAATAACAAGAGCAAAAAACAGCATTGAAAACTTTAACTTAGTAGGAAAGTTATCATCTTGCACCGGCAAAAAACCTGAGTTTAACGAGTTGTTTATTGTCGAGGGAGACAGTGCGGGCGGAACGGCAAAACAAGCAAGAAACCGCTCCTTTCAAGCGATTTTACCGCTTCGAGGAAAACCCTTGAACGCAGAAAAAAAACGCCTTGACCAAGTTTTAGCAAACGAGGAAATGAGAACAATTATTTCGGCATTAGGAAGCGGTATCGGCGAGGATTTTAATGTCGAAAATTTAAATTATCACAAAGTAGTTATTTTATCTGATGCCGATCAAGACGGCGCTCACATTAGAGCAATCCTTTTGACATTCTTCTTTAGATATATGAAAGACCTCGTTAACGAAGGGCATGTTTATATCGGAATGCCGCCATTATACAAAGTTGCAAAAAAAGATACCCTTGAATATGTTTATAGCGACAAAGAATTAGACGAAGCAAAATCAAAAGTCGGAAGAGGGGCGATTATCCAGCGCTACAAAGGATTGGGAGAGATGAGTGCCGAACAACTTTGGACAACAACAATGGACCCAGATAAAAGAACTTTAGTTCAAGTCTCAATTGAAGATGCTGCCCGTGCCGAAAAACTAATTTCAACCCTAATGGGCGATGCGGTTGACCTTAGAAAAACCTACATCATCGAAAACGCAAACTTTGCTAAAGAGGACTCGTTTGTTGATAAGAGATAAATTTTAATTCAGAATTAATGATTTAATATAATGTTCGGACAGCCGAGGCATTCGCCCCTTACAGTTAACTTATGCCCCGAATTTTGAACGAACAAAATAGTCGTAGGGGCAGACGCCCTCGGCTGCCCGAACAATGTGAACGGTTTTTCACTAAAACTATTTATGGAAGAAAATTTTAAAGAGAAAAACTTAAAATTATCTGAAGAAGAGCAGGGAACACTGCAACAGCAATTCCTTGATTTTAACCAACAATATTGGCAACACCTCCACCATGGCATTCCCCCGGTCAATCCACCACCGCAAAGAAAATCAAGAAAGAAGTGGATTGTATTTTTGGTTTTTACTATCATTTTTTTCTTGGCTGGTTCTGTAACTCTTGTGGCTATTATGGGTGAATTTTTGAATAAATCAACATATCTAGAGGCTTCAGATGTGATTGAGGAGGAGATAATCATAGCGAGCATTAACATTAATTCGCCGCACGCATTTAGAAGATCTGTTAGATTTTTATCCATAGAGACTGACGGTAGTGAAATGAGATTTGAAACGCATATGATTTTTGACTCTCAAGACATGGATGAGATTTATCTAATAGATTCCTTATCTGTTGGGGATATGGTTGTTATAAAAACAAGAATTGAAAATTATGGTAGAATGTATGAAAGTTTTAGGGTAGTGCAAATTGTAGCATTAAGAATAGGTGAAGTTGATATTTTCACTTTAGATGAGTTCAATCAAGAAAGGATGAATAGTTGGAGAAATTCTTTTAGAGGACTTATTGTTCCAACAACGATTTTTTTTATTGCTTTTTAGCGTTTTTAGTGTTATTTATAGCAACAAAAAAAGGAAAGAAAAAACAACAAAATATGTAGGGATGATTATTAATCGTTCGCACAATGTGGACTATTTCGAACATCCGCCTTAAAAATACGACAAATCAAACCCGTAGGGGCGGGTATTAACCGCCAGCACAACATAAAAAACAAATAGTATGCGTGACATACTATGAGGAAACACATAAAAATGAACAATATTGAACAAATTGAAGAAACGAATGACAGAGTAATTGTCAAGACTATGGAAGAGGTTATGCATGAAAGCATGATGCCTTATTCTGAGTATGTGATTTTAGATAGGGCACTTCCGAGAGTTGAAGACGGGTTAAAGCCTGTCCAAAGACGCATTTTATATACTATGCTTGAACTCGGCATAACTCCCGAAAAACCTCACCGAAAATGTGCTAGGATTGTTGGAGATTGCTTAGGTAAATTTCATCCGCATGGTGACAGTTCCGTTTATCAAGCGCTTGTTCGCATGGCGCAGACCTTTAATATGGGCGCAATTTTAGTTGACGGTCATGGAAACTTCGGCTCAATTGACGGTGACCCGGCGGCGGCTATGCGTTACACCGAGGCAAGATTAACTCCGCTTGCGATGGAATTAATGCGTGATATCGACAAGGAAACCGTTAAGTTCAGTTGCAACTTTGACGACACTTTGACCGAGCCTGATATGCTCCCCGGAAGGTATCCGAACCTTTTGGTTAACGGTGCGTCAGGTATTGCAGTTGGGCTTGCAACAAACATCCCCCCTCACAATTTAGTTGAGTGTATTGACGGCGTTATTGCATATATTGACAACTCCCGAATTTCATTAAAAGAGATGATGAAAATCATTAAAGGACCCGATTTCCCATCAGGCGGTTTTGTTATTGCGGATGATGGACTGCAGCAAGCCTATGAAACAGGAAGAGGCAAAATCATTTTAAAAGCAAAAGTCCACATTGAAACAGGCGAAAATGACAAACGACTTATCATTATTGACGAGTTGCCGTTCCAAGTTAATAAGGCGAGTTTACTTGAAAATATTATGAAGGTGAGGGAAGAGAAGAAGGGGATTCTCAATGGAATTAGCGAGATAACAGACGAGAGTGATAGAAACGGAATGCGAGCGGTCATCAAAATCAAAAAAGACCAAGACCCGAGAGCAATACTCGACAAACTTTTCAAACACACCAATCTTTCAACAACTTTCGGTATTAACATGGTCGCAATCGCTGACGGAAAACCTCAGCAAATGGGACTGCTAGACATCATTGCATACTACACTGTCTATCAACGCCAAATTATCTTAAACAGAACAAGATTCGAATTAGATGCCGCAAAAGAAAGAAAACATATCTTAGAAGGGCTCGTCATAGCAGTAAAAAATATTGACGAAGTTATAGCAATAATCAAAAAAAGTTCATCAACAAGTGAGGCAAGAGACGCTCTTCGCAAACGCTTTGAGTTGTCTGAGCGTCAAGCGCAAGCAATTTTAGACTTGAGACTTGCGAGATTAACACGCATGGAAGTCTATAAACTCGAAAACGAGTTAAAAGATGTTTGTGCATTAATCGTCAAACTTGAAGCAATCCTAGCATCCAAAAAAGCCCAAATGGAACTCATCAAAACCGAACTTCTCCAAATTAAAAAAGCGTTCAAAATCGAGAGAAAATCAGTCCTTTTGAAAACTCACGATGACTATATTGTGCCGGCTGATGATGACGAAAAACCATTGGAAGAATATATCGCCGTAGTAAACGCAAAAGAACATCTCAAAAAAATGTTCGTCAAAAATTTCACAATGGCGACAAAAGAATTTTCCGCAACTTCGACAAAAAACGAAATAATGAGGCAGATTTTAAAATTTACCAACAAAGAAAGGTTGTATTGCTTTACTAATTTAGGGAATTGCTACAAAGTAGATTGCGAATTAGTTCCTGACGGAAAATGGCGTGACAAAGGTGACACCATTCAAAATCTTGTCCCTGAAGCGTTAGAAAATGAAACAATAATATTCATGACAAACATTGAAGAAGCAATGCCAAACGGCGATTTAATGTTCTATACTCGTGAAGGCATGGTTAAACGCACTCCTTGGAGTGAATACGGTGTTGTTAAATCTTCGTTCCAAGCAATGAAACTAAAAGAAGGTGACGAAATAATCGGAATTGAGAAACTTATGCCACATCATTCACTGATATTTGTGACAAAATTTGGAATGGTCTTAAACGCAGAAATGAACGACATTCCTTCTCAAGGCAGAATTTCAGGAGGTGTTAAAGGTATTGCACTAAACGACGGCGACGAATGTATTTTGATTGAACAAGTAAGCGATGAAGGTGAAATTTGTCTGGTTACCGACAAAGCATACGGAAAAAGAGTTCTATGTGCCGACATCGACATAATGGCACGATATCGAAAAGGTGTCAAAATCGCAGATTTCGGCAAAAAAGAAGTCGGAACTCATCTGGCGTTTGCATCCTATGTCAAAAATCCATACTCAATTGTCCTTGAATTTGACGACAACTCATTCCTGCCTGTTCCAACAGAAGTCCTAAAAATCGAAAACCGCACCTCTTCCGGAAAACCAATTTTGAAGAAACCTCAAACAGTAGTGAGGGGATATGTTTATAATACTGATTTATAGAGTATAAAATAAACAAATTTTCATCGTACTATTTTATAGAGTATAAAATAAACAAATTTTCATCGTACTATGTATGACATACTATTTGAAAAATAACTAGAAAACTTGAAAAAATAATATATAATAGGCGACACACTCTGCCATCCGCACAATGGAAGGAGCATCTGTAAAAGTGTTAGAAAAACCAATAATAGAGAAATTGTTGGATAATAATTTTTTTTGTGATGAAATTTCATCGTATTCTCGTGAATGTAGAAATTGCTCTAGAGAAACTAACAAAGCAAAAAAACAAGACCCATCAATTCCAAAAATAAAATGTTCTGAATGTCCTTATGTGAAAAAAGATTGGGGACAGTTTGATGATGACAAGGCAGCAAGCATCCCTCCTTATTATTATGGAGAGCGTGATCTTTTTGAAAAAATCCCTATAAAAGGCAAAACAAAAGTCAGCATACACTCAACAAATCAAATTAAATTTGAACAACAAATATTAACGGCAAGCAAGGATTTGTCAGTTTTAAAAATATCTTACATAAGAACTGATAATTTAGATATTTTAGAGAATTTTTCAAAACTAGAAATTGTATTAATTGATTGGTGCAATAAGTTAGAACGGTTTTGGGATTTTAGTAAAACTCCTAATTTGAAGGTGCTTTCGCTTGGGAATCTGAAAATTTCTAATCTTGATTTTTTGAAAAAAGCCAAAAGCATTGAATTTTTAAGAATTGTTTCGGAATATGGCGCAATTGACAATTTATCTTTTTTAGAAGAGTTAGGTTTTTTAAACTATTTTATTTTAGGAACGAAAGTAACTGATTTAGACATAATGCCTATTGTTAAAGCCCAATCATTAAAAAAAGCATGGATTTCTGCTGTAGCATTTCCAATTGAAGCGTATGCAATGTTAGAAGCAAGACGACCGAATTTAATGATTAATATTAAGGACGGTCTTTATGGTCAAAATAGAAGAGACACAGATCTCTATACAATTGGAAAGAGGAATTTTAAAAATATTTTATACGATATTTCAAAAGAAAAATTAGAAGAGTATAAACAAAAATATTTTAAAATGATGCAAAAATATAAAAGTATCGACTATATGCCGCCTGTTGTCACAAAAAAAGACCCTGTTTTGCCAACGGAAGAGATGAAAGTTTTTCGGGAAGTAAAAGATAATGAAATAAAAGCAGTTGAAATGATAGAAAAAACATTGAAAGAATATCATTCAAAAATGGTTTATGTTGATAGTAAGACTGTCGCTAAAAAAATTGTGAAAGAATATATCGGAAAGATAAATGCTATTAATAGTAAGTGTAGTGTGATTGAAACTGAAGAGTCAAATAATATATGCGATTTTTTATCAAGTTATTTTAAGGAAAAATGGCATGAAGATTTAGAGGAAGTAATGGAAGAAAATAGAGACTGGTAAAGCGAAAGGCTAGTCTCAAAAAAACAATATTTTTTAACTAAACTATGCGTAATATAGCCTGAAAAATACTCACAAACTAGAAAAATTATTGTAGGGGGAGTGCTCAACAGCCTGCCTGTGTAAAAAAATGAAAAATACTGAAAACGAAAAGGAACTGGTTTTACATGAATTAAAATTAATCGCAGGAACACTCAAAAAAGGACCGTTAAATGGCGGACAGAGTGTAAAATTTTTTTATGTTCTTGCAGGATTGCTTGGTGTCCTTGCATTATCTTTCCTCGTTCTTGGCATTGTATTATTAATTCAAGATGGAGAAAGTGATATTTATATTGGGTTGGCAGTAGTGTTGCCGATTCTCGCCGCTGCGATTGTTGGCTGTTTTTTGGGAGGTTATCTGGCAAAAAAAACAAATAATAAAATTTTAACACTGCTTGATGACTCAATTTTTACAAAAGCATATTCAGAAAAAATTGACATAATCAACACTTCGGCATTGAATCAACAAGCAAAAATAAAAATAATATTTGAAATTGATGGGGAAGTGATTGAAAGAGTTAGTGAGTTTAGGCAGAAAAGACAATTTGGTGAAGCAATTCCATGCCCGGCAGAGGCAGCAATTGCAAGAGAAGGCGGATTTGACGATTTATGGACAAGATTTGCCGACAAAGAAGTTGAAATTTTGTATTCAAAAACTCATGATGATGTTTTATTGCTAAAATGCAGAAGGATGTATTCTCATCTTTGGGAGCGGGCAGAAAAAAGACTTGTCAAAAATCTTGAGAAAAAGAACTATATCAAAAATTATAAATAAACAACTATTTAAGACAAGATAGAAAATAGAAAAAAATTATCATAGGAAAACCTTATGAAAATCGGACTTGTTAGTGAAAAATTTATTGATGGGGAAATATTAAACAATCTCTTCATCATCGAAAAACGATTAAAAGAAAATATTGATTGTGACTTGCTGTTATTTGGCGAGGCGTTTTTGCATGGCTTTGATGCACTCTCGTGGGAATATAAAAAGGATATTGAAATTGCAATAACTTCTGACTCAAATGAAATTCAAAAAATTCAGCAATTAGCAAAAGAAAACAGCACTGCTGTTGGGTTTGGTTATTTTGAACAAGATAATAATGATCCACCAAATATTTATTGCTCATATGCAATAATCGATAAAAACGGAAAACTAATTTTTAATTATCGTCGAATGTCAAAAGGTTGGAAAGAGTTCACAAAAACTTGCGATAAATACAAAGAAGAAAACAAAATAACAATTGGCGAAATTGAAGGTAAAAAGTTTTTATGTTTTATCTGCGGCGACTTGTGGGACGACAACATCTTAAACAACGCTAAACTCATAACAAAGAAACACAATTGCGATTTCATAATTTGGCCAAATTGCCTAGACTATTCAATCGAACAATGGAAAACTGAAATAAACGACTATGCACAAAGAGTTAAAAACATCAAACCGCCAACGCTATTAATAAACAGTCATTCTGAAACCGCAAACGGCGGAGTAGCAGTTTTCAAAAACGGCAAAACACTTTCACAACTAAAAATGGGTAAAATTGATATTTTAACAACAAAAATATAACGATTTACAGATACTATGCGTGACATACTATAAAGTCTTTTTATAAATCTATAAAATATAAAATTTAACAACATCAAAAGCACATACTAAAATATCTACAATAAAATCCCAAACAAACATATAAAAAAAACCTTACAAGAAACTTTCAAACATTAACTATTCGCTAAATCTGCATTTAGCGAAAACATTATGCTTCAATAGATACCCTAAAAATCCTTATTTCCCTATTCTAATCCTAATCTTTTTCTTTCTGTCCGTCTAAACTCATTATATTTCTGATGTTGTTGAT
>Ga0131853_10000313_pt1 | contig 87968 bp, 81 predicted proteins | sample TergutLab28metaG_FD_92764 | JGI IMG/M metagenome (GOLD analysis project Ga0131853, IMG submission 92764) | Labiotermes labralis P1 segment gut microbial communities from Petit-Saut dam, French Guiana - Lab288 P1 (version 2) (version 2) | ecosystem: Host-associated > Arthropoda: Insects >...
TACGGTTTGGCCAACGCTATCACGGCGCGTGCCAGCTCACCTGTCGGTGCAGCGGAGTTTATCCGTTTGATGACGATCATCGGCTTGAACCAACGTGCCGAAGGGCTTGATCCGACTGGCCAGCCTGATCGCTTGATTGACTGGCTGACCGATGAAGAGAAAGAAATGATTGAATGGAACCGTGAAAATGCCATTATTGTCATGGATCCGGTAAAAGGCGTTGGTGACAGTTTCCGCATCGTTGGCGAGTCCATCACCAACCACATCCATCACGGTGACGGTACACTTACCGTAGCAGCCCTTATTGACGCGGCACGCCCGTTATTCCAAGCTGAAATCGATCGCTTCAACGCGCAAACGGTGCGCCAAGACGACAACGATGAACAGCAGGTTGCCGCGCCTCCGGAAGAGGATGACGACTCTGCCTCCGATAACGACTCGGCAGATGATGACGAATAATTAGCTTCTTGTTAGGGGCGACGGCAACGTCGCCCCTGTAAGTCCCTCTTGTCCTTCGCACAAGATTCACATACTGCGTTTTTACATTATGAATTAAAGGAAGGTGCTGCCTTATGCGCCTACGCAACCTAACCGCTTTACTGCTTGTTGCCGCATTCATTTTGGTGTTATTTCCCTCAACACAAGCCGACCGTGTGGATAGACTGTCCGCCGTGGAGCTTGAAAATTTGCTCGCCGGTATTACCCGCGACGAAGACAGCTATGCCGCCTATCGGGAATCCGATGAGGTGCGTGCTGCCGCGCCCGCAACCCAAGACGTGACGTTGTATGACGATGTGCTGGCATTTGACTACGACGAAGACACGGTGCAATTCACTTTTACTGTGCAAAATGCAGGCCTATACAATCTGGCCTTTGAATATTTGCCCCAAACGATGGGCAACACTAACATTATCTTTGGATTCTTGCTCAATGATGAATTGCCGTTTACCGAAGCCGGCAACCTTGGGCTGGCGCGCATGTATCGCTACCTGCTTGACGGTGAAGACCGCGACGAAAATTTCGTTTGGGACGGCACGACATTCCGTGATGAATTTCAAATTGATATGTTGGGCAACCACACCAACCCCGGCATGATCGAAATTATCACTGTATGGCAAGACTACCGCGCCATCGATCGTGAGTCATTATTTGTCGAGCCCTTTATGATTTACTTGCCTGCAGGCGAGCATACACTAACTATTATTTCGCCGTCCGCGCCGGTGTATCTGCGCAATATTCGTATGGCGGCACCGCGTGTCATCCCCACTCATGCCGAATATGAGGCGCAACATGCGGGCTATCAACTCTTTGACGGGTCGGCACTGAAATATGAAGCCGAATTGGCGGCATGGACAAACTCTATCTTCATCGCCCCCGGCATCGACCTGTCCAGCCCTAACACTACGCCGTATAGCGCCCGCAATATGCTGCTTAATGTTTACGGCGGCATGAACTGGGACTTGCCGAACACATCGGCGACATGGGTGGTTACCGCACCGCAATCTGGATTTTTCAATCTAGGCATGCGCTACCGCCAAAATTTCAACCACGGTGCCTACTCACACCGGCAATTGCTGATCAACGGCGAAGTGCCGTTTGCTGAAGCGCAAAGCTTGAACTTCCGACCCGGTGAAGGTTTCCGCGTCTTTAATTTCGACTACCCGATATTTTTGAATGAAGGTGAAAACACCATCACGCTCAATGCTGTATTGGGCGATTCTGCCCCTGCTGTTCATTTGCTGCGCGAAGTGTTGTACGACATGAACCATCTCTATCGCCGCATTATGGTCTTGACCGGCCCTGTGCCTGATCCCCACCGCGACTATAATTTGCAGCATACTGTCCCGGGCTTGATTGATGGGATTTATGACGAGCAAACCGGCCGCCGAACGGGCGCAGGACTGAACCATATCCGCGACAATATCAGCACCATTATTGACTTGGTTAGCCTTGACGGTACCGGCGCGGGCGTCAGCCAAATGCGCCGTGCGGTTGAGAACATTGACGCCATGATTGCCCACCCCGAGAGAATTACGCGCCGCGCGCGACTGGATATTTTCCGCAGCGGTATCAGTGAACTCGGTTTGGTGCTGACCAACATGCAAGGACAACCTTTGTTGCTTGACAGTCTTATGCTGTCTGGTACAAGCGGTGAGCGCCTGCCCGGTGCGGCAGGTTTCGGTGCTGAAGTGGTACATAGATTCAATCGCTTTCTGGCATCGTTCGGCATGAATCAACATCACAGAGACGATCCTGATGCGCGCGTTGTTCGCGTGTGGATGGATGCCGGCGTGACAGGTCGTGAGCAATTCCAAGTGTTGCTGGAAATGATTGCCCAAGACTTTATGCCCAACAACCCCGGCATTGTCATACAACTGGATTTGGTTGCCGGCGCCGTGATTGAGGCGACATTGGCAGGGCGCGGTCCCGAAATTGCACTCAATCAAGGCAGCGCATCACCCGTTAACTTCGGCATGCGCGGCGCGTTGCGTGATTTATCAACATTCCCGGGCTTTGAAGAAATGCGCGGAGACTTCCATCCCGAGGCGTTCGTGCCGTTCGCTTACGAAGACAGAATCTACGGCATTCCCGAGCGCATGGACTTTGTCATGATGTTCTACCGCACGGATATCTTTGCCGAGGCCGGCTTGCAAGCACCCAACACGTGGGAAGAACTGACAACAACGGTGCTGCAACGTTTGCGTCACCAAAATATGGACGTTGGTGTCGGACACTTAGGTTTGCTTGCCAGCCCAACAACGGCCAGCGTCTTTACCAACCTGCTCTTCCAAAATGGTGGTCATATTTACAGCGACGATTTAATGACAACGGCACTTGATACCCAGGTTGCCTATGAAGCCTTTATGACGGCAGTGCAATTTTATACCGACTTCCGTATGCCTCGCGAATATGACGCATTCAGCCGTTTTAGAACCGGCGAAATGCCCATGGTTATCAACAGCTACACTTTCTACAACTTCCTTACCATGGCGGCACCTGAGATTGCCGGCCTATGGCGCATGGTGCCCATCCCCGGCACACCGCGTGACGACATCGCACCCGGGTTCATTGACCGCAGCCAGCCCGTTACCGGCATGGCGTCTGTTATGTTCGACCATATTCGCGATCCCGAAGCCGGCTGGGCGTTTATGCAATGGTGGGCAAGTGCCGAGGTACAAGCACAGTTCGGATTGCGGCAAGAGGCGTTGCTCGGCCCCGGTGGACGCTACACGCCGGCAAACTTGAATACCTTTGAGCTGTTGCCGTGGGGTCCTGCTGAGTTGCATCAACTTCACACGCAGTTGGCCTTTGTGCGTGCTGTACCGGAAGTGCCCGGTTCATACTATGTGCCGCGTGCGCTGAACAGCGCCTTTACATTGTCAGTTGTTGACGGCGAAGATCCGCGCCGTATGTTGCTCGAATGGAATGGGCATATCAACCGCGAATTGGAGCGGCGACGCAATGAGTTTAATTTTGACCCAAGCGGCTCACCACACTATATTGCCGAACGTGATGTTATCGGTACGCTGGAAGAATTGGGCTATCCCGGTGGCATTCACCGAATTGAGCCGGTAAGGGGGTTCGCACGTGGTTAAATTTGTAAAGCCGCCGCCGCGAGAAACGCACAAGAAGCTGAAACTGGGCTATCGCATTAAGAACAACATGGGCAGTTATGCCATGATTGCACCCTTCTTTATCTTCTTTATCGTCTTTACCGTCATTCCGGTGCTGGCGGCCATTGTCGTGAGTTTCACTGACTTCAATCTGTTCAGCTTCCCCAACTTCGTGGGTGCAAGCAACTATATGCGCATGGCCGACGACAGATTGCTGTTTATTGCATTGCGCAATACCATGGTATTCGTCTTTATCAACGGCCCTATCGGATTTGTCTTTGCTTTCTTGATGGCATGGCTGATTAACGAAATGCCGCGCAAACTGCGTGTCTTGATGACCGTGCTCTTCTACGCGCCGAGCGTATCCGGCAATGTATTCTTTATTTGGCAATTCCTGTTCAGTGGCGACATGTATGGTATGGCAAACGGCTTCTTGATGCGAATAGGATACATACAAGAGCCGGTGCAGTGGTTGACGAGTACAGAAACCAACTTGACCATTGCCGTTATCGTATCGCTTTGGATGAGTTTGGGCATCGGCTTTCTGGCGTTTATCGCCGGCTTTCAGTCCATCGACGAAAGCCAATATGAAGCAGGTACCATGGACGGCGTCGCTAACCGCGGGCAGGAGTTGTGGTACATCACCATTCCCAATATGAAAAACATGCTGCTCTTTGCGGCCGTGCTGCAAATCGCCGGGGCCTTCTCGGTTGGTGCTGTCACGCAAGCGTTAACGGGCGGGTTCGGTTCAGCAAACTACTCAACGCTGACGATTTTGAACTTGATTGATGATTATGCACAAGTCCGGCTCGAAATGGGCTATGCCAGTGCGCTGGGTGTACTGCTGTTTGCCATGATTGTGGTGAGCAAAAAGCTTATATTCAAGCTGTTAAAGCTGTAAAGGGGGGACAAACACGATGGCAGAAGCAACAATTAAAACCCCAAAAATTAAATATGTCAAGGCAACCAAGAAGAAAAACGCCAAGTACCGCCGCAGTAACCGCAACATGGGCGGCAGCATTGGGGTGTTTCTCATCTTATTGATTTTCGCGACGATAATGGCCATTCCATTGGTGTTCATGATTATTTCGGCATTTAAGCCGCAACATGAGTTTTTCCTCTTCCCGCCGCGATTCTTTGTGCGCGACCCTACGCTGGAAAATTTCCGCATTATGGGTGACGCGCTGTCTAATCTGCAAGTCCCGTTTGAACGCTATTTCTTCAACAGTGCTTGGATTTCGGTGGTGGTAACGAGCGTTTATCTGTTCATCGCCACCATGGCGGCGTATCCCCTGGCCAAGCATAATTTCCCCGGAAAAAAGGGCATGAATTCAATCATTCAGTTGGCATTGATGTTTACCGGACCCATTACGGCGGTGCCGCTCTTTATGGTGCAAGCCGGATTGGGCTTGATTGATCATCCGCTGTCACTCGGCATTATTTTACCGGCACTGGCGTCAACCATGGGTGTGTTCCTCTGCGTGCAGTATCTCGACTCAATACCAAACGCCGTCATCGAATCGGCGAAAATCGACGGTGCGGGAAACTTCCGAACTTACTGGCAGGTCGTTATGCCCAACTGTCGCCCGATTATTATGACGATTCTGATTTTCCAATTTCAAGGCATTTGGGCTGTCGGCGCGACAAACGTTGTCTTTACCGAGTCGCTCAAAACCTTGCCCGCCGCAATGGGGCAGATTGCCACAGCAGGCATTGCCCGTGCAGGCGTCGGCTTGGCGGCAGGTTTGCTGCTAATTATCCCGCCGGTGTTGGTCTTCACTATATCGCAGGCCAAAGTCATTGAAACTATGGCGCACTCGGGGATTAAAGATTAGAATCGCCGTACACGAGGCGCGATAAGTGTCCTTGTTATTCAGAACTACCTTTGAAAGGTCGTGAGCATTTGAAACGAGCGTTATCCATCTTCATAGCCGTACTCATGCTGGCCGTGTTGCTCAGCATGCCTGCGGCGGCGGAAAATACCGGAAAATCGTACACCTACTCATTCTTCGGGAGTGGTATGCATCGCGTGCCGTCAACAATACCCGACCCGTACCGTGTAGTTGATGTCATTACAGGGTATCAAATGGTTGATCCGCAAGACATGGTCTTTGTCACTGATAACAACGGCGACGGCTACTTGTATATCATGAACAGCGTGTCCGACGCCGAGTTCGACGGCATAAACGCTACCGGACGCATTGTCGTGCTTGACCCTGATTTCAACCATGTGCGCGATATCATCATCCACGGTATGCCTGACATACAAGAAGTTCATGCCTTTACAGGGGCGGTGACCTATGTGCCGGACACATTGCAAGGTCCGCGCGGCATTTGGGTTGACAAGCAGGACGCCAATCCCGCCAATCACTTTATCTTGATTGCCGACCGGGACGGACACCGAATTGTCATTACCGATATGGACGGTCGCTACATCCGTCAAATTGGCGTGCCGAATAACCCGCAAGTGCTAGCGGCACTTTTGGGTGCCGATGCCGACGCACCCGATGCGCACATTCAAGTGCTGGCGCGTTTCCTGCCCATCAGTGTGCAAACCGACCACAACGGTGACATTTTTTTGCTGAGCGAAAACGACTACGGCGGCATCATGCACCTCACCACTGAGGGCGAGTTTATCGAATATTTCGGCGCGGCTGATGTCGTGCTCACCGGCGCGATGGCGATAGAGATTGCCTGGCGCGGTTTCTTCGATCTCATCGGCGTGCGCTTCCCGCCGCCGCCAATTTTGCCCAACCAATACGCTGACTTCTTTATTGCACCGGACGGGCAGTACATCTACGCCGTCCGCCCCACAACCTCCTCTCAGGAAGAGTTGGTACGCAAGATGAACCGTGTATCGGTCAATGTGCTTGAAAACACCGGCCGTTTCGGCGATGACTTCGTGCGTGAGCGCGGACAGCCATTAAACACGAGTTTTAACGCCGTCATTGCCGATGAAGACGGTTTTATCACCGCTCTTGACTCAACACACCGCCGTCTGTTCCAATACACGCCGACAGGCCACGAACTCTACATTTTTGGCGGTCGCGGTACACAGCGCGGCACGTTTGTCGACCCCGTGGCGCTGGCTGTTGACGGCAATCGTTTGATGGTGCTTGACCGCGGTGCGCGTTCCATCACCGTTATGGAGCCGACCTATTTCGGCCGGATGCTCCGTACCGCACAGCTGCTGTGGATGGAAGGTGATTTTGAGCACTCACTCGAATATTGGCTGCGCGTCATTGAGCTCAACCCCAACTACTCGTTTGCCTACCGTGCAGCGGCTGAAATCTTCTATCTGCAAGGCGAATTTGAGCAATCAATGGAATTTGCCCGTATGACGTTCTATTCTCCGCAACACTCCCGCGCTTTCCAACATGTGCGCTCGGAGATTATCAACGATAACTTCGCTTGGGCATTTACCGTCTTCATTCTGCTGTTGGTGCTGATTTTTGTATGGGGCATTCTGCGCCGCCGCGGCATCATTGTGATCAACAAAGTTGAAAACGACCAGCACGGCAAGTTCCGGTATCTGTTGTGGTGCTTATTCCACCCCATCGACGGGTTCAGCGAAATGCGCTACAATCACAAGCAATCACTGATGCTCGCAAACGCCTGTATGGTGTTCCATGTTTTTGTCAACTTGGTCAATATGCAATGGCGTGGCTGGAACTTTGGCGGACCCAACCAAGGTGGCGTCAGCTTGCCTTTCTTGTTGGCATTTACGCTGGGCTACTACTTCCTGTTTACCATGGTCAACTGGTTGCTGGGTACATTCTTAGTCGGTAAAGCCACGTTCAGAAATCTGTGGATTTGTATCTGCTATGCCTTGATTCCCATGTCAGTCGGCTCACTGCTCTGGACAGGGCTGTCTAACATCTTGACACAGGATGAGTTTATGATTATGAACTACATCTGGCAAATTGGCATGTGGTGGAGTTTTATCCTAATCTACTGGGCCATTAAAGAGACGCAGATGTTCGGCTTTATTCGCACCTTTGTTTCCATACTCTTGACCATGATCGGCATGTCAATTGTCATTTTCATTATCTTCTTGATGGTAGCACTGGTTGTGCAATTGCGTGACTTCGCCGGTGCAATATGGGATGAAGCCATGTTCCGAATACGAAGCGGACCCAATGATATGCCCGATATGTCGCTGGTATTGCCCATTGTCATCGCAGCGGCAGCGCTGGTCGTCGGTGCTATGGTATTTTTAAAATGGCGCAAACGTCGCGTCAGAGGTTGATAGGAGGGTGCTAAGATGAAAAAATCAAATACAATCAAACACCTCCGCATCATCCCAATTTTGTTGGCGATGTTTATGCTGCTGTCCTGCGCGCCGAATTTGCGCCAAGCCAATGACAATGCAGCTTTTGCCGTCACGCGCACAGCCGCTGAACTGACAGCGCGTCCGCGCGGTCTGCCAACCGCTGACATCAGCCAAGCGCTTGATATCCTCAGCCGAGAAATTCTCGGCGAGCATTTTGAACAGGTTGCCGAGAACGAGCAGTTCATCATGTTCCACCACCCCGTGCTGCATTACATTGCCATTGTAGACAAACATACAGGTCGTCTGTGGACATCTAACCCCCTGGATGTCGAGGACGATGATATCTCTAACGGCGCGTTTTTGCGTGTGCGACGGTCGTTGTTGCAGTTGGAATTTATCCAACGCAATGCCATCGCGCCCACAAGCGCCAACTCTTTTGACACAACATTGCCGCAAGAAGTGCAAGATGCGCTCAATGCCTACGATGCCGCACTGACGCAAATTCGCCGCGAAGCCGTGCCCACGGCTCGTAACGCCGCCGACCGTGCCGACCGCACGGTAGAATCGGCGACAACCACATTAGCGGAGTTGAACGCTGAGGCAACACAGGTGCAAATGGCTGAACTGTTGCAACGCATAACGCTGATTGCCGAGCGCAACACGAACAACACGGGTGAACTCGCCACTGTGGTGCGGCAAGTTGCCCGTGCTGCGACCGAAGCCGAACGCATCACAGCCGCGCAAGCTGTTGAGGCATCGGTTGGTACAGCCCAATCCGCCGTTCGCGCAGCAAATGCGGCTGAAGCTACGGCGTTAATTGCCCTGCAAGTGGCCGACCTTGCCATCGGCTTGGCAAACGACCCCAATAGAATAGAATCTGCCGCCGACTATGCTGCGCTCGCGTTGCACGCCGCAACTGTGGCACAGACCGCGCTGAGCATGGTGAACGGCTATGGTACCGGCACGGAGACCACGCCGCAGAACTTGCAGACCACAACACAACAGCTTGTCGACAACGCTGAGCGCGTGACGTTGGAAGCTGCCCGCGCCGACCTACGCGGCCGCGCCTTAGTAGCAAGCATAGAACTCGCCGCAGCATTGCAAGACGTGCAAGCCGTCGCGGCGCGTCTTGACGCACCGCGTGCCCAAGCCGAGAACATTGCCGATCGCGCCGAGGCCATTATAGATGAGCATGCACCCGCGCCGGAAGATGAAGAAACTGACGAAAACGGTGAAATGGTCGGCAACGCCGATGACAACATCGAAAACAGTGATGATTCTGACGTCCCGTCCGATGAAGATGAGGATGAAACCGAAGTCCTCGGCTACATTTCTGGCAGCGACGAATATGATGATGACCCATATGACGATGACCCATACGGTGAAGATGGCCCTTATGGCGAGCCTGGCGCACCTGGTGAGGATGGTGAACCCGGCGAAGCCCCTCCTGCTGCTGTCGAGGGCTCTGTAAGCGTGACAATGTTGGACAACGGCATTCGCCTCGACAAATTCTTCAACACCGCTAACGCCTTAATCCCCATCACCTTTACACTGACCGATGACGGCTTTGAAGCAAGCATTTTGTTCGACGAAGTGCAAGAAAATTATGTCGAAGGTCATCCCACCTACACCAGTGTTGCCAATATCCGTCTCCTGCCTTTCTTCGGCGCCGGCGGCGCACAAGATGAGGGCTACATGCTAATCCCCGACGGTGCCGGCGCACTCATCAATTTCAATAACGGAAAAACAAATATCGCCGATCGTTGGACGCCGTCGGTAAGTTACACAAAACCTCTGTACAGCAATGATCTGTCGCTGACAAACGACATTTTTGCCAGCCGCTACGTGCCTGTACGCCTGCCCATGTTCGGCATGGTCAAGAACGGCGGCGGTTTTATCGCCGAAGTTACCAGCGGCGCGGCGCTTTCAACAATCAACGCGGTGGTTGCCGGATTGAATACGTCGTACAACCAAGCCTTTTTCTCGGCCGATTACCGCTCGTGGACGCGTATTGCGCTGTACGGACAGATGGCGGTTGAGGTCAACAATGTCATCTTTATAGGTGCCGACCCGGCCTACATTCCGACCTATACCGTCAACTTCCGCTTTGCCGTTGACAATGAAGAAAATCCCGTCGATTACGTTGAGCTTGCCAACCTCTACCGCGATCAGTTGATTGAACGCGGTCTCGGTCGCAACAGCAACTATCAAAACAAGCTTTATGTCGACTTCTTCGGCGGTGTCACGCGCCCGCGCAGCTTTTTGGGCTTCAACTATACGGGCATCGAGGTTATGACATCGTTCGAACAAGCTGAGTATATCCTCAACGATTTACGTGCCAACGGTGTTGGCGACATGGTGGCGTTCTTTAACCGATACACCATGAGAGGCGGCCGTCCGCGTATGGAAGTCATTCCGCACAATGCCCTGGGCGGTCAGCGCGGCTTTATCAATCTGGTCAACGCTGCGGCCGATATGGGCATTCCCGTGTTCCCTAGCGTCAACGTGCAAGGATTCAGCCGTTCGGGTGATGGATTCTCACGGTTCCGCGACACAGCGTTGGCGACCAACTTTGCGCCGGCTGAGGTATACCCGTTCGGCATTGTCACCAACGTAGAGTTCAAAGGCGGTTCGCCGTGGTACATGTTCCGCCCCGAACTATATGAGCGTGTATTCGACCGTACCATGCGCTCGTTGCGCAACCAAAATCTCACCCACGTTCTGCTGGACGAAAACACGGCCGAAGTATATTCAAACTTTGCCCGCGACGGTATGCAGCGCGACCGCCAATCACTTGAAATGGCAGCGCAAATCCGCCGCCTGCACCAAGAGGGGTTCAGCCTGGCCTTCGACGGTGCGACAGATTACATGATACCCTATGCTGACTTCATTTTGGGCATGTCGCTCATGTCAAGCCAAAACGTCGTTTTCGACGCTGAAGTGCCTTTCCTGCCGATACTGCTCAAAGGCTACGTCAACTTTTCGGGCCTGTCTATCGGCGTGACCGATTTGTCACACGAATACTTCTTGCGGCACATCGAAACCGGCGCGGGACTGCGCTACACACTGACCTATCGCGACAACCAAATTCTGCTCTGGACGACATCACGTCACCATTTCAGCATGGAATATAACATCATGCGTGATCAAATCATTGAGCGTTACAGCGTATTGGCCGTCCTTTCCGAACAAGTCGGCAACGCCACAATTACCGGACACCAACGCCTCGGCGATTTGGCCGTTGTCGAATATTCCAACGGCGTCGTCGTCAAGGTCAACTACGGCAGCAACGCCGCAACGTACAACGGCGTGACAGTGCCGCCGCTCGATTGGGTCATGACAGGAGGAGGTAGGTAGTATGAAGCTTCGTATGCCAAAAATGGCGCGCAAACCGCTGACTTTGGAGCGAAAAGTCCGCCGCGCCGGATTCCTGTTCCTGCTGCCGTGGCTGTTCGGCATCATCACTTTCTTTGTCATTCCGTTTGTCAATACCTTTCTTTGGTCATTCCAACGCATTGACATCTCAGCACGGACATTCACCTTTACCGGTTTCACCAACTTCGACTACGCCTTCCGCGAAAACCGCGATTTCTTGCGTTCGTTGATTGAATCGGTCGGCTCAATGTTCGGCGATGTCATCATCATTTTGGTGTTCTCATTCTTCATTGCGCTGATACTCAACCAAAAGTTCTACGGACGGACAATTGCGCGCGCGCTGTTCTTCTTGCCTGTCATTGTAGCATCATCCATTGTCATCACCATTATCCGCGAAGACGTTTTTACCCAACGCCTGATGTCAGGCACGGGCGAAACCGAGGCCATTTTCCAAACAGCAGCCATCGGCAACTTGCTGAACGGCATAGGGCTGCCGCCCCAGGCCGTCGACATAATGACAACGGCCTTGGCTGACATTTTTGACCTGACATGGAAGACAGGTATGCAGATTATTTTGTTCTTAAGCGGCTTGCAGTCAATCCCCGATTCCTACTACGAAGTTGCCTCCATTGAGGGCGCTAACGCGTGGGATTCATTTTGGAAAATTACTGCGCCTATGGTGACGCCGTCAATTATGTTGGTCGTCATCTACTCGATTATCGACACCTTTACCAATCCGGCAAACCCTGTTATGCGCGTCATTATGACCGAAATCAGCCCTCGTTTGGATTGGGGCGCGGCATCGGCCATGGCGATGGTACTGTTTTTAGTCATCGGCGTAATTATCGGCTTATTTATGCTGTGTATGCGTAAAGCCGTGTTCTACAACGAGTAAGGGGGGAGAAACGATGCAAGAAACAAGTAAACTCAAAGCTTGGCTCAACGACCCCAAAGCTAAAGACAGCCGCAAGCAAGTCAAGTTGCGTGTCCAAAAAACGGGCGGAAAGTGGTTGTTTGCCATCTTCCGCGCAGTGTTTTTGATTTGTATGGCATATGTTATTCTTTACCCGATTTTGATTTTAATGAGCCGTGCATTCCGCCCCGCTGAAGATATGTTTAATCCCAATATCATCTGGCTGCCCATCACTTACACGTTGGAAAATTTCCGTATCGTCATGAACCGTATGGAATTTTGGGATGCTATGTGGTCAACGCTCCGCATCGTGACCATCAGTTCGCTGTTGATGGTGGCATCCTGTGCCGTAACAGGTTACGGCCTGGCGCGTTACCGCCTGCGTATGCAAAAAATCTACATGTTGCTCGTCGTGCTGAGCGTCATCGTACCCTTTATGGTCATCCTCGTGCCGTACATGGACGTTATGCGAAATGTTAACTTCCTCGGTCTTGGTAATACGCTGGGCTACCTCTATAGCGGCGTGCCGCGCGGACTGACGCTGTTTGACAGTGAGTGGGTATATTATGTGCCCGCCATGCTCGGTGTAGGTTTACGAAGTGGCTTGTTCATCCTGCTATATTATCAATTTTTCCGCAGCATGCCCAAAGAGCTTGAAAGTGCTGCGCGGATTGATGGTTGTGGCGAAATGACGACTTTTCTGCGTGTCATGCTGCCCAACGCCGGCGCCCCCATGCTGGTCACTGCCATTTTGAGTTTTGTTTGGTACTGGTCGGACTTCTATCTCGGACAATTTATGTTCAGCGGCAATATGGCCATGATGAGCAACCGCTTGTCCATCATCCGCCAAACCATCTACACCACAAACCCAATGGGTGAACGCGCAACCGCCGAAGGCGGCTCAGTACTGGCGTTTGCTGCTGCGCTCTTGTTTATCATCCCGCCGCTGCTACTATATATAGTAGCGCAACGCTTCTTCATGCGCAGTGTAGAGCGCTCGGGCATCGTCGGCTAAAAAGGCTGCCGAAAAATGATTTTTTGACCCGCAGTTGACATTGAACTGTTGCAAAATGCAGGGCTTTAGAGGCAGTTTTCGCAGAAACAAAGCCGAAAATCATGTGTTTGACTGTTTAAGAAATCATATTTGAAGTGCAACTGACGAAAACAGCAAGTCAATTGAATTACAAAAAATTTACCAAACCGTGAAAAAATGCTTGCAATTTCAAATGAAGTTGAGTATAATGGATGCAACAAAATGTCCCCGGCAAAAATCGCGCACATTCGCGCGTACATATCAGTGCATATGGTTGGTGCAAAACAGGCTTGCCTTAATTTTGCAGGCATAGAGCTTGCTCTTGCGACACAACCTTGCAATATAACATTGTAATCAAAACAAAAAAAACGTAGAAAATCTAAGGAGGAACATTCAAAATGAAACTTCGCAAAATTTCCGCAACTCTCTTGGCAGTCCTGCTGCTTGCAGCGCTGTCTGTCGCGCCGGCAACGGCAAACACGCCCACCGTAGTGCTTGACTTACTGACAGGTGAGTGGACACCGCAGCACGCCCACGGGCCATCCACCACCGGTGGCAATGGCGGGCCACTCACTGTGGCACCGGGGCCAAATGGAAATGCTATTCGTGCTCTGCCCAGTCCGGTAACGCTCAACGATTTTGCCGACCTTTCGCTTGAAGTCGACTTGACGGTCACCGGCGGTGCTACCGCATACGTCGTTCTTTGGCTAGTCACTGAAGAACCGGGCAGATTTGATGGTGATAGCAATGTAGGCCCGTTGTCACCGGGAAACATTACGCCAATCTTGCTCCCGGCCGTTGAAGGTGAAGCCCCTAGAAGTGGTCATGCGTTCAACGTAGGTCAATTTAATGACACCATTGCCATGGATCGTGAGGGCGAGGGTGACACCAATTATTATTTCGAGCGCAACAACCATACTAACGTGAGAGTGCGTGGTTTTGCTGTACAAATTGTTAACGGCGCAACAGTTGAAGTAAGGACACTTCGCTTTGTCGAAGGTGCCGAAGGCACGACCCCTCCAAATGGCGCAACTCCGACACCGACGCCTGGCACAACAGCAACCCCGACACCGGGGACAACCGCAACAACGCCTCCTCCTGCCGGAACAGGCACAGCTGCGCCCGGACAAGGCAACCCCAAGACTTCTGACCCCGGCGTTGCCATGATTGTCATGACCGGGTTGGCCGGTTTAGCTGGTGCAGGTTTCTTGATTGGTAAGAAAAAGGAGAAGTAAGATGAAAAAAATCGTAACGCTTAGCCTGACAGTGCTTCTGTTGGCAAGCTTAACACTTCTCCCTGCAATGGCGCAAACCCCGGCGCAAAGCCCGTTTGTGTTTACTGATCAACCCGCCAGCGCGTGGGGCACTAACCACCCCGATCAAATGGTCGGCGCTGCTAATGCGGCGGTAAGTACAACTGGTGGCGAAGGCAATCCCATTGTATTTACCAGAACGGGATATGGCTGGCCCAGTGCGGTGTTTCTTTTTGATGGTCCTATGGCGATACAAGAGGGGCACGAACTGCACTACGATTTTGATATCGCGCTCACGCGAGAAGCCGGAGATGCACGGCCGATTTATGTGCGCATTCTTGCAGCCATAGCACCAGACTCAAACAGTACCCCATCGCCGGAAGCTAGCTTTATGGAAATTACCATAGCAGGTTTAGAACCTGGCCGACAAACCGGTTCGTTACGTTTTTTCACACCAAATATTTATGGTATTTGGATTCAAATGGTTTGTGACTCCGGCACACTCACCGTCTATGGGCTGAACATTGGCGATGAACTTGTTCTAGTTGAAGGTGCACCCGAACCGCCTCCGCCTGGCGAAACCCCCACCCCAACGCCTCCTCCGACAACAGCAACCCCGACACCGGGGACAACCGCAACAACGCCTCCTCCTGCCGGAACAGGCACAGCTGCGCCCGGACAAGGCAACCCTAAGACCTCTGATGCCGGCGTTGCCATGATTGTCATGACCGGTTTGGCGGGCTTGGCAGGTGCGGGCCTACTGGTTGGCAAGAAGCGTAAGTAAGGAGAGGGAAACATGAAAAAAATTATAACACTTGCGTTGGCACTGCTGCTCATTGCCGCGCTCTCATTTACTCTCGTCGGCTGCGATAACGACGATAACGATGAACCCGGAAACGGCACGGCCGGCGCGGGCGCAACAACAGTTGAGCCGGGCGGCGACACTGAAGAGCCGGGTATCGGTACTGAGCCGACAGCCTTTGTCAGCCCGTTCAACTTGCTTTCACTGCCTGCTGACGCATGGTCGCCCAGCATTCCCGAACTCAATGAAGACGCTGAAATCACGGCAACCGGCGGCGCGGGCGAACCCATTGTCATTACCCGCGAAGGCTACGGCTGGCCCAGCATTTCGATTTTGTTCGATGAGCCCATTCTTGTAGCTGAAGGGCATCGCATCTACTACGACATTGATGTCGAAGTAGAGCAATACGTCCGCATCTATCGCGCCAACGCCGACGGTTCTTACGGTGCCGAGCTGACGCTTGTGGCACTTGAGCCAGGCAATCAAGTCGGTTATTTGCAAGTTTTCGGTGATCAATTGCTGCTCGGCTTGTGGATTCAAGCCGTAGGCGAAGGCACCGTCACAGTCAACGGACTGAACATTGGCGATGGCTTAGTCTTAGCCGGCGAATAGGCTAACATTTGGATTTTATGACAGAAAGGGCGATAATTCATCGCCCTTCCCGTCACAAAACACACATATTGAAGCGCTGAGTAACAAGCATCACAAAGCGCGACAATACAATAGAAAAGGAGAAAATAACCATGAAACTACGCAGAATTTTGGCACTTGGCATCGTTGCTATGTTGGCAATGGCGTTCTTGGTGCCGGCCGCAAGTGCAGCACCTGCCGCAGTCTTCAACATCATGGACACTGTACCTGCAAATTGGGAACTTACCGCGGCAGGCAACGGTACCATTGCTACGCCAACCATCGCAGACGGTGTAATGACGTTTACCAACCAAGGTGGCGGTTGGCCGAGTGCGGTATACCGTCTTGCCGCCGGCGACCGTGTTGACATTCCGCAAGATGAATGGGAAGATTTGTATATCCACTTCAACGTAGAAGTCGTAGCCGGTGCGGCATTTGAACTTCTCATTGGTGAAGGGCGCGATGCCGACACCATAAGAATCACCCGCATTTTCGAGCCGAACGATAGCCAAAGAGACCCGGGCAGTTTTGACCTTACGGCAAGAACTTACACCGGCCGAGTCAGCTTGGCGACAGCACTGGCGAGCAGATACTTTGTCGAAAATGAACCTGAGATTCACACCGTTGATACACCGTTTGAGGGAGCGTCATTCGACTTTGGCGGTCTGCGCGTTACCGCCGTTAACGGCAATGTAATCGTCCGCGAGTTCCGTATCGCGCCTCTTGCTGCCGGCGAAACAGGCAGCACGCCGCCGCCTAGCACGGCAACCCCAACCCCCGGCGCAGCCACCGGCACTCCTGCTCCGACCGGCACACCCGGTCCTAACCCTCCGACAGCTGACCCCGGCATTACCATGACGGTTATGGCTGGTTTGGCAGGCTTGGCGGGCGCAGGTCTGTTGATTGGCAAAAAGAAAAAGTAAGACGCATTATTAGGGGCGGCCCAACGCCGTCCCTACATACAATCAATTAAAAAATGAGGAGGATCCCCACATGAAACTACGCAGAATTTTGGCAGTCGGCATGATTCTTATGCTGGCAACGGCACTGGTAATCCCCGCAAGCGCAAACACGGACAACGTAATCAATGTGTTAACCCTGCCTGTCGCTGGTTGGGAAAGCTCTCTTCCTGGAGCAGGTAATGGTGGCACCACCACAGCTGCCATCACAGGTGGCGCGCTTGTGATCACCAATGCAGACGGCGGTTGGCCGAGTTCGACCTACGAGTTAGATGACATCATTTCGATTCCTCGAGCCGAATGGGGAAATCTGTACTTATTCTTCAATATTACAGTTCCTGCTAACGCAGAAACAGCCATCTCGTTCTTCCACGGTGAAGTTGGCGGTGATGCGTCATCGTTGGCGATGAATCGCTCAATCGTTCCCAACGATGCTGAGCGCTCAAATGTCGGTGATATTAAAGCGGGTACATACGAAGGCTATGTAAGTTTGGCGTGGGCCTTGGACAATGTAACAAGAATTGAAACTGTTGGTACTGAACACACCATCCAAACCAACGCGTTTACCGGCGACACGCTTGAACTCGCGGGCATTCGCATTCACGCTGTTGGCCCAAACGGCACTGAGATAACCGTCCGTGAACTCCGCATCGGCCCGGCCGGCTCAGACAACCAACCCGGCGAAGACGGCACCGCACCGCCCAGCACCGCTACTCCAACGCCGGCCCCCGACGCAACAGCATCACCCACTGCAGCACCGACCGGCACACCCGGCCCCAACCCTCCAACAGCCGATGCCGGCGTTGCCATGATCGTTATGACCGGCTTGGCCGGCCTTGCAGGCACAGGCTTGCTGATTGGCAAAAAGCGCAAGTAAAATTTTAATCATGCAGGGGCGGCATTAACCGCCCCTGCGCAAACCAATTAAATCTAGGAGGATCCCCCTATGAAAAATCTGCGCAAAGCCCTTGTACTTACCTTAGCCGTCGTGTTCTGCATGGCTATGATTGTCATGCCCGCAGCAGCTGACGAAAATGGAGATTATGTTGTTCTGTTTGATCTTATGGACTGGTCAGCCGATGACTGGGAACTCTACCAAGCAACCGATGACGATACTGCGACAGCCGGCGGCGGCAGAATTGAAGTCACCAACGAAGGTGGCGTTTACACTTTTAGCAACGTAGGCAACTCCGGTTGGCCGAACGCAACACTGGCATTTGGCGACGATGCGGCCGAAGCAATGAACTGGCCCATCGAAAACTGGGAAGATATCATTGTACATTTCGACATTGAAGTCATGAACAACACCGCGATTCAAATTTTTGACTGGGACACCGATTCAGCAAATGCCATCCGTGTGGTCGGCGCATTTGTTGATTTAGATGATGATTTTGGCAACTTTGAGGATTATTTGACTCACGTAGGCGACCTCTTGGCGCACCATTACATTGGCACAAGAACCATGCGTCAATTTCTTGACAGCCGTTTTTCTGTTACCGCTGACCCCGATGGCGGTGAAGATGATTTCCTTTTCCATTGGCTTGAATTCCCGGAAGATACCTTTATGTTTGCCGGCATTCAATTCTGGCCTGTTGGCGGCGATGTAATCGTGCGCGATTTCCGCATTACCGTACCCACAGCTGTGTATGAAGATTGGGGTGACTTGACTCCTCCGGTTAATAATACGCCGGAACCAACCGATGAAACGGGAACCCCAACTGAGGACGTTGAACCCACTCCGGTAGAAACTCCCGAGCCAAGTCCCGAACCCGGTGATGACAACGACAGCGATGGTATTGACACATGGATTATCATTGTCATCGCCGCAGGCGTGCTCGTGGTCGGCGTCGTAGTCTTCTTACTCCTATCCAAGAAAAAAGGCGGCGACAAGAAATAAGAGCGGCCAAACTCTCAAATAGAGAATATAAGGCGTGACAAACATAATTTCAGCATATAGGGGCGGCATCAGCCGCCCCTTTTACTAAAAAATATATAGAAAAGGGCGCCTTCCTCCTGCATTGCTCCATATAGACTTTGGCGCCAAAGTCAACAACGTATGCCATGCGCGTGTTGCGGCGGCGTCAAGCCTTCTGCATCCCACAAACTTTGCGGAGTGTTCTGAAGGGCACCATCCTTTGGTTATTTTGTAAATACAAAGTAACTTCCGCCCGGCAAGAAAAAAAGAGGCATTCATACAATAAGCCGTAGGACGTAACTACGCCCAATTTCTCAAAAACAACAAGAGGTAAACAAATGAACACACTCAACATCAAAGCCACCCGCAAACACGACGTCATTGTCATCGGCGGCGGCACGGCCGGCGCGCTGGCCGGCATTGCGGCGGCGCGTCAAGGTGCTGATGCGCTGATTATTGAGCGCGAAAGTGCCCTCGGCGGCAGTGCCACCATGGCACAGGTCACACCGCTGATGGCCAACCATTTGGTTGACAATATCGATCAGTCGGGACTTAGCAAAGAGCTGACCAAACGTCTCAAAGCGGATGGCTATTGCAACGGCTTCGGCACAAACGACGGGTATTTCAACCTTGAAATGATGAAGTTTGCGCTGGAAGAAATGGCCGTCGAGGCCAATTGCAAACTGCTCTATAACGCGCAATACATCGCTGTCGAAACGGCTGATAAGAAAATAAAGGCCGTTATTGTACACAGTCGTGATGGACTGGTGCGCTACGAGGCCAATGTCTTTATCGATGCCTCGGGCGATGCCGTGCTGGCCAACGATGCCGGCGTGGCGTGCGAAGCCGGCGAAAATGGAAAAAACCAACAGATGTCACTGCGCTTCATGATGGGCGGCATCAATTTCGCGGTAGCACATGCTTTCTTCGAAGAGGTTGCGCCCGGCATGAGCGTGGCGGCCGACAGGTTGTATCTCGCGTCGTTGTGGAAGTGGCTCAAAGAGGGACACGGTTTTACCTCATTGCTCAAAAAAGGTGTCGATGATGGCGTGATAGAAGTTGCCGACGTAACCTATATACAGGCCTTTTGGCAGCCCGGCATGGAGGGTGTATTGGCTTTCAACTGCCCCGAGGCGTATCAACTGTATCAAGCCAATGACGCCGAATGTGTGTCGCAAGTCATCATGCGCTGCCGCGCATCAGCGAAGCGGCTGCTGGCTTTTTTTAACAAGTATGTGAAAGGCTTTGAAAATGCCTTTATCCTCTCCACCGCGCCCATGCCCGGCATTCGCGAGTCGCGCCGCATCGTCGGGCGTTATGTCGTGACGGCCGACGACTACAAAAACTGCCGCAAGTTCGACGACGCCATCGCGCAAACGGCCTATCCCATCGACATACACGGCTGGGATGACGGCGTACTGCTGCGCGGCATGCCCGATGGTGAGTTTATGGAAGTGCCGTACCGTTGCATGTTGCCTGTTGAGTACGATAATTTGCTGGTAGCGGGACGTTGTCTGTCGGCAGATTTCTTAGCGCAATCGGCATTGCGTATCCAACTGACTTGTCGTGCCATGGGCGAAGCCGCCGGCATCGCTGCTGCCACGTCTGTCAAGGATGGCACAGACGTCTGTGATATCGATGGCACAACCATCCGCGACACTATGATTGCAAACGGCGGTATTTTCTTATGACAAAAAGAGTTGTCGAACACGACACAGGCAATCCGCTCCGCCCTGCGCCTGTACATTACAAGCAAAAGCAAGGCGGCAAAACATTCTACTCCAACAACCCCGAACAGGTTATTTTGCGGGATTTAGCCGATAAAGCAGAGGTTGATGGCGATGAAATGCCGCAAAAGCGGGATGAAAAGCGGCAAAAAGAAGGTGTTTGCCTCATGCAAGCCGACAATATGCAAGGCAACTGGCACGCTATTTTTGAGCATAGCAACCATACCGGCATCCCCGTTTATTTCGGCCTGCGCTTAAAAAACAATGGACAGCGTGATGCAACAATTACAGTGCGCCGCGTTGGCTACCAATCCTCTGGTGATTGGTGTGGCACAATGGCTTACACCGACTATTACCAACAAAAGTTCCCCCTCCCCGTTGACCATTTCGACGCTGTTGGCAACGTCAACTGGCACTGGGAACTGAACGGGTTAGTCGACTACGCTCCTAAGCCATTCACCCCCGAGACCTACATCCTGCCGCCCGGCAAACATTTCTACGTCATTGGCGGCACGAGTGCTGACGCTTATAACAACTACAACGTCGGCGGTACAGCCGACCAACAAGTGGGCATCAAGGCCGATTTACAAGCTGTCAACGGCGTTGCCGACTTCTGCATTGACGGTGAAAATATTACAGGCAGCATGCTGGTGTACAGCGACCCAACGGCCATCGACGATCCACACCCGCAAGGCTATACGCTGCGTGAAGACTTGCTCGGCGGGCACCTATTCCCGCACGCCGAACAATACGGTGGCGTAAGTGATGGGTTGGCTGTCGTCGAAAATGCTGTGATATGGCGCATCGGCGACGCTACACCGCCCGGCCGTTTGCCGGTCAGCTATGTGTCAGAGTATGCCATGGACAAAAATGTTGTGCCATATGCGAAATACGACAATCGCATTGAGCGTATTGAACATGCTGCTGAGTGGACAACCAACCTCAATCCGCAGAACTACCCCGGCGCGGTGGGCAGCGACATCATCGGCTTTACTTGTGTTGATGAGCAAGGTGTCACACGCCGCATCGACCGCTTCCATGCTGATGGTGCGGGGCATGGCGCTAACATATGCAACTGGATGGTTGCCATGCGCGACAGCTACACCATCGAAAACGCAAGCAACAGCCCGCGCGAAGTCAAGATTTATCAGCAGAGCTCAGGCCGCGGTATCGGGTGTGTGTTGGTGCGTGATGCTAATGACAATATTATCAAGACCTATCTGTTAACCCACCCGTTCATGCTGGATAGTATTGAGCAAGCAAGGTCTGAGTACCGCGACCGCTACGTCGACAACAAGGATGTATGGATTCCTGTCGTCAACGGCGTGAAGTATTCTCATGCCGGCGAAACGGCGTTGGCGCATACCTTTGCTGTGCCGCCTCTGGCGGCGCAAACAGTAACAATAGAATACGTCATGCTGGCAAACAGCTGGGGCGCAGTGACGCACTATGTAGAAGTATCATAAGGAAAACAGTGTTCGTCCGCAAAACACAAAAAGCAGGCGTAGCCTGCTTTTTGTGTTTTCACACATTACATCCTGCAAGGCCATATGTTCTTCTCCTTGACAAACATCCAAATTTCACATACAATAAAACCCATAAAATGCGCAAAGGAGAATCCTCATGTTGAAAAACGACAAACTACAATATCTTTACAAACAAGTGGAACAACGAAACCTTGGCGAGCCGGAGTTTATGCAAGCCGTCGCCGAAGTATTGGAATCTTTCGAGCCGGTGTTGGAAAAGAATCCGGAGCTTGCCGAATCGGGAGTGCTTGACCAAATTGTTGAGCCGGAGCGCCTGGTGTCATTCCGTGTCAGTTGGCTGGATGATAAGAATAAAATACAAGTCAACCGCGGCTTTCGCGTTCAGTTCAACTCGGCGCTGGGCCCCTATAAGGGTGGCTGTCGCTTCCACCCATCGGTAACGGCGTCGGTTATCAAGTTCCTCGGCTTTGAGCAAATTTTCAAAAATGCCTTAACCGGGCTGCCTCTCGGCGGCGGCAAAGGTGGAAGTGATTTCGACCCCAAAGGCAAGAGCGATGGTGAAATCATGCGCTTTTGCCAATCATTTATGACTGAGTTGAGTCGTCACATCGGCGCTGATACTGATGTGCCCGCCGGAGACATCGGTGTAGGCGCGCGCGAAGTTGGTTACATGTTTGGGCAGTATAAACGCTTACGCAATGAGTTTACCGGCGTGTTGACAGGCAAAGGCTTGTCTTATGGTGGCTCTTTGGCGCGCACGGAGGCAACAGGTTATGGACTGTGTTACTTTGTCGCCGAAATGCTTGCCGCACAAGGTGACAGTTTTAAGGATAAAAAAGTTGCCATCAGCGGCAGCGGTAATGTGGCAATTTTTGCGGCGCAAAAGGCGATGGAGCTTGGTGCGATTGTGGTATCGATGAGCGACTCAAGCGGCTTTATCCATGTCCCGAATGGCATAGACTTGGACCTAATGCGCCAAATCAAAGAAGTCGAAGGCGCGCGCATTTACGTCTATGCCGAGCGGGAAAAAGGTGTGGCATTTACGCCGCGCGGTCACGGAACGGTGTGGACTGTACCTTGTGATATTGCATTGCCTTGTGCCACACAAAATGAACTCGACGGCGATGATGCCAAAACCCTTGTGGCAAACGGCTGCATCCTTGTGGCCGAGGGCGCGAATATGCCGTGTACGCCCGAAGCTGTGACGCATTTCTTAAATAATCATGTTGCTTTTGGCCCCGCTAAAGCGGCAAATGCCGGAGGTGTGGCGACTTCTGGACTTGAAATGTCGCAAAACAGTATGCGGCTGTCGTGGACGTTTGAAGAAGTCGATACTAGACTTAAAGCTATCATGAAAGACATTTATAAGCGCGCCTTTGAGGCCTCGGTAACTTACGGCTGTGAGGGCAATCTAGTCGCCGGCGCGAACATTGCCGGCTTTCTGCGTGTTGCCGAAGCGATGCAAGCACAGGGAGCGGTATAATTGATAATGCAGAATGTAAAATGCAGGATGGCAGCGATTGTTTTTGCTGCTCTGCTGTTGCTCGGGGCTTGCACTCCATCAAACAGCAATAATAACCGTAGAGACCATGAATTTGTTGATGGCGCGGCGTTTCGCGTGTTGTTGCAGGAGGCGGGGCTGCCGGTGGAGCATTTAGATGTCGAAGACATACAAATCGTTCGTGCTGATGTACTGTTTGGCTATGCCAATGATTTATTCGACATTCACGCCATTACCGATGCCTGGGGCGGCAGGCATGTGGGATACACATTTGGTTGGTTTGCGGAAAATAATGATAACCTTAACAACGATGCATCTATTACTCGTGCGCAGGCGACCCATTTTGTCAACGGTGTGCGTGAGGTTAAAGATAGGCGTGCCAGCAGCTTGACGGCGTTTTACGCCATTGCGTCATTTGACCAAATTCATATGATTGACGCGCTTGACGTCGTCAGCATGGGTTGGAGCCGTTTTGATATTATTGACGGTGAGGCGGTGTTTAACCTCAGTGTACAAAATGACAATGAATACAGCATTCCGTTAGGTTACGCCTTGCCAATGGAGCGCGCACGAGCAAACAATGTGCCTGTTTATCTGATGGTGGCAGGCAATATGGCGCATCACGGCGGCATGACGACAGCGGCGTACATTGTGCGTGACCCTACCATGCGAGAGTCGGCGCTGAACGACTTAGTCGATGCGGCGGAAAATGGCGTTATTTCACCTGTCAGCGGACAACGGATTTTCTTTGACGGCATTACGATGGACTTTGAGGAAATGCGTGGTGCCGAGACACGTGAAGCGTACTCGCAGTTTATTATTGATTTGCGTACGCGACTGCCCGAGGGATTTGGGCTATTGATTTGTGTGCATCCGGCCGTGGGGCGGGGAATGCCATTCTTTGATGCCTTTGATTTTCGTGTGTTGGGCGAGCATAGCGACGGCTTGATTGTTATGGCACATGACTATTACGCTAAATCGCTGTCGGAAGAAGAGCTTCTCTTGGGCGAAGTGGCTACGCGTACGCCGCCCTCGCCGATTGCCGATGTTTATTACGCCATCTATGCCGCGACGCACTCCGAGACGGGGACTGACCCGGCCAATGTATGGCTGGCGATGTCATTTACCGGCGTGCAGTGGCAAATGCGGGACGGCGTGGTGCAGAATCGCATTCCGTTGCGTCCGACCAACGACGCCATTGAACGGCGACTGCCGCATGCCACAGTGACTCATGGTGCGTCGGGAAACCCTCGCGCAGTGTGGACTTATAATGACTTAGAAAACGTGATGTTTTTTGAAGATGCCGTGTCGACCATGCAACGGCAGCGGCTGGCCGATATGTTCGGGTTGGCGGGGCTTTCGTTGTGGCGGTTGGGCAATGTGCCGGACGGGAGTGCCGATGTGGATATGGACGCTTGGGATAGGTTGTTGGCACATAGGGATAGATAGTAAAAAAAACGGGGTATATGCCCCGTTTTTTTTATGTGTGAAATTAGCGGCGGAGCTCGTTGGGCGGGTCGTGTTCGCGTATGCGTTGGAGTTCGTTGGTTTTGTCGTTAGGAGCAGTAATGGTGAGTGTTGAGCCGCTGATCGTAAAGTAAACAAATGATCCGGGTGCCTGGTCAAATCCTGACATATCAGATGGTTGTCGTGGCTGGACCAGTTAAAAGATAGGTGTTCGGTTTATTCATGACCTGGCCTGTCGTATTCCAAGTCCAAAACTCAATTGGAGTCGATGCTGTTTGCTCGGAATTCGATGATATCGGTGTTGCTGCCGCCGTTGAGTCGACCAGCGCAAATGTGCTGAGCAGCAAGAGTATGATAAATGGTGTGGTTGTTTTTTGGGGGGGTGATAGAGCCATTATATCATGTTGCGGGTGGTGTTAAGGGGGGACTTTAAGTGCGATGCAGAGCACATCGAGTAGATAATAAAAAGATTATCATTTTAGGGGTTGACAAAAGGGCAAGGGGGGTGTAATGTAATACTGTAAGGTGATTGACGAGTATCACGGCGACGAAAGAAAGGGGCGAATAGTATGCGCAAAAATCAGACATTCTTCATCTGCGAGACCTGTCAAAATTTGATTGGGCTGATTGAAGACCACGGCATTCCTTTGGTATGCTGCGGTGCGGACATGACGGAGCTTGTGCCCAATACAGTGGAAGCCAGCCAAGAAAAACATTTGCCGGCTTTGACGATGGATGGTGATACGCTTGCCGTTGATGTTGGCAGTGTGCCGCACCCGATGGAAGCGGCGCACCATATCTCGTTTATTTATGTTGAGACAGAAAAGGGTGGCCAGCGCAAAGGCCTTGAAATCGGCAGCGTTCCGACGGCAAAGTTTGCTTTTGTTGGCGACAAGCCGCTGGCTGTCTACGCCTATTGCAACCTCCATGGCATGTGGAAAACAGAAGTATAACCATTGTCATTGAAAGGGAAGAGACTACATATGATAAGTGAAAAATTACGCAAAGCGCTGAGTGAACAGGTCAATGCTGAGTATTATTCGGCTTACCTGTATCTTGCGATGTCGGCGGCAGCTGACCAAATGGGCCTAAAAGGTGCGTCGAATTGGCTGTTTGCTCAGGCACAGGAAGAAATGGCGCATGGCACGCATATTTACCAATATATCTTGGAGCGCGGCGAAGCACCAAATTTCGCGGCTATTGATTTGCCGCAGACGGCATTTGTTGATATCCGTGAGATTTTTGATCGTACATTGGAGCATGAACAGAAAGTGACGAGGCTGATTAATGCCATTGCGACGCTTGCCATGCAGGAATCCGACCACGCTTGTTATCAGTTTATGATGTGGTTTGTCAATGAACAGGTCGAAGAAGAGGCCAGTGCGTCGGAGATTATCGACAAGCTGAAGTTGATTGGCGACAATGAAGCGATGTTGTTGACGCTGGACAATGAGTTGGGGACGCGGGTATTTGTCGACCCGTTTCCGGCGGAATAAGACAGTTTTGGTAAGAGACTCTTCCAGGTTTGGCCGGGAGAGTCTCTTTTGTGTGGCACGGAAAAATTTCGATGGCAAGAATGGACAAATAGACGGTGATGGTGTATAATTAAAATAAGTGCGGTATGCGCGGGGGTGCGTCCCTTACGAATGTTAGGAGAATCTAAACATGACAGAAAAATTTCGCACATCCATCGGCGGGCAGGCCGTGTTGGAAGGCATTATGATGCGCGGGCCGGAAAAGGCGGCTGTTGTTGTGCGCGACTCGAAAGGTGAGTTGCATAGCAAAGAGTGGGATCTACAAAAATCGCGATCCAAAAAACATATCATGGCGTGGCCGTTTTTGCGTGGGTTGTTTGGATTTGGTTCGTCGATGAAGTTGGGCATGAAGGCATTGAACTTCTCGGCTGATATTTTTGCGGCCGAGGAGGAGGCCGAAAAGGCCGGTGGTGTAGAGGAGCACGGCACGTCGGGGGAAAATCATCCGCCGCCTGCGGACGGTATCCTCTTTGCAAAAGAAGGCAAAGACGAGGCAAGCATGCCGAAGAAGGAAAATAAAGCCCTGCAAGGGCTGTTGACGGCGGTGGCGATGGTACTAGGCATTGTGTTGGCGGTGGGGTTGTTTACCATTTTGCCGACGTTTTTGGTGGGGTTGCTGCCGATCGGCAACGCATTGCTGCGAGGATTTATTGAGGGCGTTGTTCGCTTACTGGTATTCTTGGTGTATTTGTTGTCGGTGTCGCTCATGAAAGACATTCGCCGTACCTTTGCCTATCATGGTGCTGAGCATATGACCATTGCGACATATGAGGCGGGCGAGACGTTGACCGTTGAGAATGTTCGTAAATTGTCGCGGCTACATCCGCGGTGCGGTACGAGTTTCCTATTGAATGTGATTGTTATCAGCATGTTGCTGTTCTTTTGGGTGCAATCAGGGGATATGCTGATTCGTATCGGCCTGCGACTGGCATTGCTGCCGTTTGTGGTGATGCTGGCATTTGAGTTTAACCGTTGGGCGGGACGTAATGACAATTGGTTAAGCCGTGTGCTGCGCGCGCCGGGGCTGTGGTTTCAAAAGATAACAACGAAAGAGCCAGACGATGGCATGATCGAAGTGGCGATTGCGGCGATGCAAAAGGTGGTGCCGCAAGAGAAGGGGATAGATGCTTGGTAAGAAAATAGAGCTACCAAATAGGCGACACCGTAAGATATGATAGGAACATGACGCTACAACCGGTGAGTGGTTGCTAAGTGTTGAGGAATATGGTACAATAGTTGCATATTTTGGCTTGAGGAATATTAAGTTATGACGATATCGACGTTAAAAATTGAGTTGATCGAGCGGTTGAGCGAAATGGCGGCCAATCCGGCGTTGGAAGCTGCTGAATTGCTGGGACTGGCGGTTGGTATGACCAAAGAGGAACTTGTTGTCGAGGCGCGTGAGCAGGTTTGGCCGGAAAAGGTGCGCCGTGCGCGGGAACTGTGTAAGCGGCGGTTGTTAGGCGAGCCGTTGGCATATATTTTGGGCCAGTGGGAGTTTTGTGGGCTGACGTTTGAGGTGACGCCTGATACGTTGGTGCCACGGATTGACACAGAGGTGCTGACGAATCAAGCCATTGAGGCAGTTGAGACGAGCGGAAAAGATATGCCCAAAGTGTTGGATTTATGCTGCGGTAGCGGCTGCGTGGGGCTGACAGTTGCCATGAAATGTTCGGTTGTCAATTTGACATTGAGCGATATTTCGGCGGCGGCGCTGGGGGTTGCTCTGCGGAACGCGCAGAAATTGGGCGTTAATGTGTCGCTTTTGCCGCACGATATGTTGCAATCGCGTCCTCCGGGGTTGTATGATGTGGTGGTATGCAATCCGCCGTACATACCACGCGAGGACCTGCTGGAGCTCGACAGAACAGTGCGCGACTATGAGCCGCACTTGGCGCTTGACGGCGGGCGTGACGGGCTGGACTTTTATCGCACGCTGGCATCGTATGCTGCTAAGTTGCTGACACCGTACGGGATGCTGTTGCTAGAATGCGGGTTGGGGCAGCATGAGGAAATTATCGCGCTGTTCCCGGGCTGGCAGGCAGTGGCACATAAAGACACGCAGGGGATTGAGCGAGTGATTGCGTTGCGGATATGATTATTAGGGATGCATATCAGATGTTCTGCATCGAGAATGTATGTAGGCGGGACGCTGTGAGCAATGTCCCTACATAAATGTGAAAGAGAAAAATACAATAGAAAAGGACGGTATAACACTATGTCAGCAGACAAGAAAAAGGCATTGGATACGGCGCTCGCGCAAATCAAAAAGGATTACGGCGAGGGGGCTGTTATGCGATTGGGGTCGGAGGCGCGGCTAAATGTCAAAGCCATTTCGACGGGGTCGCTTTCGCTCGACTTGGCATTGGGTGTAGGCGGATTGCCACGCGGCCGGATTGTTGAGATTTACGGACCGGAGTCTTCGGGCAAGACGACATTGACGCTGCACGTCATCGCGCAGGCGCAGAAAATGGGCGGTGAGGCGGCGTTTATTGATGCTGAGCACGCGCTTGACCCGCAGTATGCCGCAGCGTTGGGTGTTGATATTGAGAACTTGCTGGTTGCGCAGCCCGACAATGGCGAGCAGGCATTGGAAATTACCGACTCGCTGGTGCGGTCGGGAGCATTGGATGTCGTTGTTGTGGACAGTGTTGCCGCGCTTGTGCCGCGTGCTGAGATTGAGGGCGATATGGGTGACAGTTTTGTTGGTCTACACGCACGCTTGATGTCGCAAGCATTGCGGAAACTGGCGGGCAGCATTGCACGGACGAATACAGTTGTCATTTTTATCAACCAATTGCGTGAGAAAATCGGCGTTGTCTATGGGTCACCTGAGGTTACAACGGGCGGGCGGGCGTTGAAGTTTTACTCCAGCGTGCGGATTGACGTGCGCAAAAAAGAAGCGATTAAAGTATCGGATATCACGATCGGCAACCGTACGAGCGCTAAGGTTGTTAAGAATAAAATCGCGCCGCCGTTCAAAGAGGGCGATTTTGACATTATTTTTGGACAGGGCATCTCGCGTGCCGGCGAATTGGTTGATTTGGGACAAATGCTGGACTTAGTGCAGAAGTCGGGATCATGGTACTCGATGGGCGATACGCGATTGGGGCAAGGTCGTGAGAGCGCGACACGGTATATGCTTGACAACCCCGAAATTGCCGCCGATTTGGAGGCCAAAATTCGTGAGCAGGCGAGTCAGTTGAATTTGTCGATTGTCAAGGGCAAGAAGAAATTTGCACCGGTGAAGGATACCAAGCCACAGGTTGCTGCAGCCACACCTCCTGCGGCAGCGAGTGGAACGGCTGCTGCGAGCAAGCCGATCGCTGTTGTAGCGGATGACGATGAGTAATATGTTTATCGTTTATGACAGATAGTTTGCAAAAGTGCAAAGAAGTTGCTGCCGCCATGCTTGGTCGCCGTGCTTTGTCCGAGCATGAGCTGGGCAGCAAGCTGGAAGAAAAAGGCTATGAAGAGGCAGACATTCATGCAACCTTGTCGTATTTGCGTGATTATGGGTATGTTGACGACGCTAAGTATGCTTTGTCTTTTGCACAGACGCGGCATGGGCGCGGCCAGGGGTCGTATCGCATTCGGCAGGAATTGCGGCAACGCGGCGTGGATGAGGAGATTATTGAGGATGTGTTAACACAGCTGCCTGAGCCGGACGACGCCATACAGAAAATTTTGCGAAGCAAGCTCGGTAAAGTTAACGACGAGGACACGCGGCGTAAGGCGGCGGCGGCGCTGTCACGCAGAGGGTTTAGCTGGGATGAGATAAATGCGGGAATATCGCACTGGGAGTAGAAACAATGATGATTCACACAGCAAGGCTAACCCTGCGCCCGCTCGATATAAACTATTTAGACACCGCACATCGCTATGCGGGAGATGCGGCGAACACGGAATATATGGTGCATTTGCCCAACGAAACAAAGCAGGAAACCGAAGCGTTTTTGCGGCGAGTGACGGCGGAGTGGGAGAAAGGCAGTCCTGCGTTTTATGAGCTTGCCGTCGTACTTGACGAGCAGCATATCGGTGCTGTTTCAGTCTACCTTGACGAGAGTGATAGGCAAGTGGGTGAGCTTGGCTAGATCATTCACAAGGACTACCAAGGCAACGGCTATGCCACCGAGGCGGTTGAGGCGCTGAAAGCGTTTGCTTTTGATATGCTGGGTATGGAGAAACTGATCGCGAGTTGTGATCATCGAAACCATAGTTCGGTTAGAGTGATGGAAAAAATAGGCATGATCTTGGAAGATGGAAATCGTGTGCGGCGGTACAGAGGCAGTGATGAGGATGTGCGGGGTCTACGGTATACTTTGAAGAAAGAGGAATATACATGAAACTACTATTCGTAGCCTTGGGCTGCGCAAAAAATACCGTTGACGGTGAGCGGATGCTCTATTTGTTGACGCAGGCGGGGTATACACCCACAACTCATGCGCACGAGGCCGAAGTGGCAGTTGTAAATACTTGTGCGTTTTTGGAGTCGGCGCGGCAGGAGGCCATTGCTGAAATCCTCGAGTTGGCGCAGCAGAAGCAGTCGGGCAAATTGCATACGCTTGTGGTGGCAGGCTGTATGCCGCAGCTGGTCAAGGATGAGATTTTAGTGGAAATGCCGGAAGTGGACGGTATTGTTGGTTGCGGGCGTGTAGAAGAGGCCGTTGAAATTATTAACAATGCTGTGGCCAAGCAGCGGCCTGTGGCTGTTGATGGGTTGGACAGCCCTGTTGTAGTTGGTGAACGATTGCTGTCGAGCTCGCCCGCGTCGGCGTATTTGAAAATCAGTGAGGGGTGCGACAACCATTGTGCTTACTGCCTCATTCCGAAAATTCGAGGACCGTTTCGCAGCGCACCGATGGAAGATTTGGTGACAAGTGCTGAAAAGCTTGTTCAAAATGGCGTGCGTGAGTTGATAATTGTGTCACAAGACACAACGCGCTACGGGGAAGATTTGTACGGCAAGCCGAAATTGGCTGAGTTGTTGGAAAAATTGTGTGAGATTGAGGGCTTGCATTGGATTCGCTTGCATTACCTTTATCCGTCGTTGCTCGATGATAGGTTGATTGACGTGATTACCAAACAGCCGAAAGTTGTCAAGTATTTGGACATCCCCATACAGCATGTTGATGATGGCGTGTTGAACGTCATGAATCGCCCTGACAGCTATGAACAGCTTGATGCGTTGTTTGCCAAGTTGCGTGGGAAAATTGACAATGTGGTGCTGCGGACGACTGTCATGGTGGGCTTTCCGAGCGAGGATGATGCGGCGTTTGAACGGTTATATCGTTTTCTGCGCAAGCATAAGATAGAACGTGCCGGTGTGTTTGTGTACAGCCCTGAGGAGGGTACGCCGGCCGCCGCGATGTCGGGCCAAGTGGATGAAACGGTTGCGGCGGAGCGGCAGGCGCAATTGCAGCAACTGCAATTGGATTTGATGGATGAGTTTAACACGCAGAAAATTGGTACGACAATTGAAGTGCTGTGTGAGGGATATGACGCCTATGCCGAGTGCTGGTTTGGACGTTCGTATGCCGATTCGCCGGAAGTGGACGGCAAGGTGTTTTTTATAGCTGATGGTGACGTCAATGCAGGTGATTTTGTCAGTGTGGCGATTGAGGATGTTGTTGACGGGGATTTGTACGGCGAGGCGGTGTAGCGTGTTAATTAGGCGTTTAACGCGTATGCTGCATCGAGGAAAATGTATGTTCTTCTTGCCTTTAGAGGTGTCATGTTGAAAAACATAATCATTGCAGGTCCGGCAAGAGTCGGCAAATCAACATTGGCAAGAGAAATAGGCGAAGAGCTAGGATATTTTGTCATTGGCCTTGACAAACTTGTCGCCGTGTTTCAAGAGGCATATCCGCAGCTGGATATTCGGCTTGCTTGGGACAGAGAAAAAACAAGCGCTAATTTGGCGCCGTTTCTTGGTCACTTTCTTGGTGCGTTTTTTTCGGCTGACGGGCGAGGATTGCTGCCGTACAGCCATGGCGCGGTAAAAGGAAATGCGTTTGTTTTGGAAGGTGGCTATGTTGATTTTGAAAAGATGCTGCCTATTCTGAAAACGTATGGGATACAAAAGTTAAAAGAAAATTTTATCCTTATAGGACTGATGCAGAATAAGAAAACAGTAGATGAGTTTATCAGCGATATCAAAAAATACGATACTAAAAACGATTGGACATATGGCTTTAGTGATGATGACTTGAGATGGGTATATGAAGACGTTATGTCATCCGGTCAACATATGTCTGATTATCTGGTGAAGTATGGCTTTACGATGTATGATGCATCTACGGAGCGGGAGCAGGTTTTGGCTCAAATTGTAGAAGATATAAAAGCGAAATTGGGTTAAGAAAATCTCAGGCATTCCGCAAACAACCACGGAGGTAACAACGATATGTTAACTAAGGCAAATATTGTGACATTGGCGCGGATTGCACTGATTCCGGCGTTTATGATTTTGTTGCTGGCGGGCACACAAGCAACAACCGTTGCGGCCGTCATTATTTTCGTGGTTGCCAGTGCTACCGACTGGGTGGATGGCTTTTTGGCGCGCAAATACAACGAAGTCACGACATTTGGAAAGTTTATTGACCCCTTGGCGGACAAATTGCTGGTTACAGCGGCGCTGCTTATTTTTGTGCAGCACGGACACCTTGCGTCGTGGGCAGCGATGTTGATTATTGCACGGGAGTTTATTATTACGTCGCTGCGTTTGGTGGCGCTAGCAAAAGGCGAAGTATTGGCAGCGGATTTTTCGGGCAAGCTAAAAACCATCGTACAAATTTCTTGCACGATTTTTATTTTGGTTATCGGTACAGAGCAACTATATAACTTACTGGGGCATAGCGCCGAAACGGCATCGCAACTGGCGTTATGGGCGGGGTATTTGATGGTAGCCGTGACACTTTGGTCAGGGGTTGATTACTTGGTACGGCATAGGGATGTTTTGAAGTAAGCAAGCGAGAAATCAACGGGTGAGCGTAAAAGTAGAAAACTCATCGTTACTCACAAACCCAGCCGATACAGCGCCGCATTTTTAACGCGCGGATGGTTGGGCAGCGCTTGCACTTCCAGCAAAATATAGCCCAAGTCCTCGTAAAAAGCGCGGATTTTTGGACGGTCGGCATTGCAATCGAGATAAGATGCAGCAAACCCCATGGCCTTGCATTCGGCGATGGCATACTGCATCATTTTTTTGGCCAAACCTTGTCCGGCATAGGCGCGCCGAATGGCCACTTTGTGCAGAAAGCCGTAGGGCCCAACCGGCAAGCGCTGCCACAGCCATCTGTCGTTGTCGCGCAAAGGGCTAAGCACCAACGTGCCAACGCTGCTGCCGCATTCGTCGTACATAACGACAAATTCTTCAGCCGGCGCGCCGATGTTTTGCTGCGACAAATAATCGTCGTCCAGCGGCCAGTTTGGTTGACCGATCTCAAACATCCAAGCTGCCGCCTCGCGCATAATCGACAGCGATTCGGCAACGTCACCGCGTGTGAATGCGTAGCTCATAGCGTCATCTGCCCATCGTTGCTGATATACGTCAGCCCCAAATGCTCATACGCCTTGCGCGTCACAACACGCCCGCGAGGCGTGCGGTTCAAGAACCCCATTTGCAGCAAATACGGCTCATATACGTCCTCGATGGTTACCGATTCTTCGTTAATTGTAGCCGCTAATGTGTCCAACCCCACAGGGCCGCCCCCGTAATTGTCAATCATTGAGCGCAACATACTGCGGTCGGTTTCGTCAAGGCCGAGTGTGTCGATTGCCATTTTTGCCAAGGCATGGTCGGCAAGCTCGCGTGTAATGATACCGCCGCCGACAACTTGCGCAAAGTCGCGTACTCGCCGCAGCAGCCGGTTGGCAACACGTGGTGTGCCGCGGCTGCGTGAGGCGATTTCACGCGAACCGTCTTCTTCAATGGCGATGGATAAAATGCCCGCCGAACGCTTGACAATGGCCATTAGTTCATAGGTCGAATACATTTCCAGCCGCTCTACCATGCCGAACCGTGCACGTAACGGCGACTGGATTTGTCCCGCCCGTGTTGTCGCGCCGACGAGCGTAAATTTTTGTATTGGCATACGTATCGCGCTTGCGCCCTGCCCTTTGGCGAGCACGATGTCGATAACAAAATCCTCCATCGCCGAATAGAGGATTTCTTCAACGGTGCTGTTGAGGCGATGGATTTCGTCTATAAATAGAACATCAAAGGCTTGCAGGCCGTTCAAAATGGCCGCCAAATCGCCGGGGCGTTCCAACACCGGCCCCGATGTGGCGCGCATATTGACGCCCATCTCTTTGGCGATAACGTGGGCGAGCGAGGTTTTGCCCAACCCCGGCGGGCCGTAAAATAAAGCGTGGTCAAGCGGCTCGCTTCGCATACGCGCCGCCTCGATGTAGATTGACAGATTTTCTTTGAGTTTTTCCTGTCCCAGATACTCGTCAAGCGACTGCGGACGCAGTGACAGCTCGTTTTCGTCGGCAGTTGTTGAGCGAGTGGAAATCACGCGTTCTTCTAATTCTAATTCGTTATCATCATTAAAGTCAATCGGCATAGGTAGCCTCCTGTGTGGTAAGGGGCACGCAACAAGGCGCATCCCGCGGATTGTATCTTGGGAACGTCCTCTACAAGGCTGCGATTTGTGCGCCGAGGTCGTTGATGAATTCATTTATACAGAAAGGCGCGCGCCAGTCGTAAATGTGTGTTTCGATAATATTTAGTTCATAGTTTTCATCAGAGCCAATTAGCGCAGGCATAAACTCGTCGCTTTCAACCAATAAAAGGTATGCGCGACTTGTATCGGAGTTAAAGCCATCTATTGTGTGAGAATAAACTCCTACAAGCAAACTCTCTCCATCGGCCAACACAACAGTTTCATAGTGCACTGAATCGCCGCCATCACTGATCTCCCAACCCTGATAAATTTGCTCAACCTCACCGTTGTAGCGAAAAATGAGGAAGGGCCTCTCGACCCCTGCCGGATAGTACCAACGCAACAATAGTTCAGGGATGCCGCTGTTGTCAAAGTCGATAAGCCGGGCATATCGGATCGTTGGCACTGTTTCATTGCCAAACTCATCAGGCGGGGATGATCCGACCCGCGCGATTTCGTCCTGCAAAAAATCCCGATACGCCGTTAACGCACTGCGCAACGCCGAAACGTTAACTTCTGCCGGCGGTGCTAGAACTGTCAACTCCGTTATTTCCGCCGATGTTTCGGCAGACGGGGTAAAGTTGTTGTACATATCACGGCCGTCTTGCGGCGCTTGCAAAAAAAGGATGCCGACGGCAATGACAAACGCCGCAACCGTGGTCGCAAGAGCCAATAGGATGATTTTTTTCATGTAAGCATGCCCTCCGATAAAATTACACACCTATCATACCATAAAACTCATCCAAACTCAACACGGCCACACCCAACTTGGTTGCCTTGTCTAATTTGCTCCCCGCGTCCTCGCCCGCCAGCACAAAATCGGTGTTTTTCGACACCGCGGCGGTCACCTTGCCGCCATGTTTATCAATCAATGCGTGTGCCTCGTCGCGCGACAGGCCTGCCAACTTCCCCGTTACCACGAACGTTTTGCCCGCCAACGTGTTGCTAACTTGCGTTTTTTCTTGTGTCATAGTAACGCCGATTGACTGCAAATCCTGTAGTAAATCCTGCGATTGCGGCAACGCCAGCCATGAATGCAGCGACTGTGCTGTCACCCCGCCAACGTCGCGGATGTCGGTCAATTCTTCTAAGGTGGCGGTTTGTAATGCTGTCATGCTGCCATACTTGCCTGCCAGCACCTGTGCGGCGCGTTGTCCGACTTGGGAAATGCCCAACCCGAACAACACTCGCGCCAGTCCGCGCGACTTCGATTGCTCAATGCTCTGCACTAAATTTTCAGCTGATTTCTGCCCCCAGCGTGGCAGCTCGGCCAATTGTTCGACGGTCAAGCGGTAGAGGTCGGCAACGTTGGTTACCAGCTTGTGTGCCAGCAACAGCTCAACGGTAGATGTGCCGCAACCCTCGATGTCCATCGCTGTGCGGGAGGCAAAGTGTGCAATGCGCCGATGAATTTGTGCGGGACAAGTTGCATTGGGGCAACGTGTTGCCGCCTCGCCCTCAATTTGCACGACAATTGACCCACAGGCGGGACACTCTGTGGGGAATTGATAACTTGGTGTATTATTGGGGCGAAATTTTACATTTACGCGCACGATTTCAGGGATAATCTCACCTGCCTTGCGCACGGTGACGGTGTCGCCAATGCGGATGTCTTTTTCGGCAATTAACCCGGCGTTGTGTAGGCTGGCGCTCGTGACTGTCGTGCCTGCCAGTCGCACGGGTGCAAGTGTTGCCTTGGGCGTCAGTACGCCGGTACGTCCGACTTGAATGGTGATGGCTTCAAGGATAGTTTCTTTTTCTTCGGGCGGGAATTTATATGCCGCCGCCCAGCGCGGGGCTTTGCTTGTGCGGCCGAGTTGTTGGCGTTGGGCAAGGCTGTTGATTTTGACCACAGCACCATCGATGTCGTATGGATACGTCTCGCGTGCGCTGCTGATTTGTTCAATGGTTTCATGTACCTGCACAACGCCTTGGAAAACAGATGGCGCAAACGCCTCAAAGCCAAACTGTTGCAAGAGTTTCAAGCACTCAACCTGTGTTGCGGGCAAAGCATCGGACATGGCTTGAATGTTGTAGACCAGCACTGATAGCTTGCGTTCGGCGGCAATATCGGCGTTGATTTGCCGCAACGCGCCTGCCGCGGCATTGCGGCAGTTGGCAAGAAGTGGTTGTTCGTTGAGTTCGCGCTCGGCATTGATTGCGGTGAAGACGGACTTGGGCATATAAACTTCGCCGCGCACGACAAGTGTTGTGGGGACATTGTCGAGTGTTTTGGGCAGGTTTTCAATTGTCAAAGCATTGTGTGTGACGTCTTCGCCTGTTTTGCCGTCGCCGCGCGTTGCGGCTTGGACAAATTTTCCGCTTTCATAACGTAAGATAACGGTTAATCCGTCGATTTTGGGCTCGACGATATATTCGGGTGTGGTTGATAAGCCTTCGCGGCAACGCGTATCAAAGGCTTGTAATTCTTCAATCGAAAAAACATCGTTTAAGCTATCCAGCGGCGGGTCATGGGCGACGGGCGCAAAGGCATTGCTCGCTCGTCCGCCGACTGTTTGTGTGGGCGAATCAGGCGACTGTAATTCGGGGTGCATCGCCTCTAATTCACGCAATTGCTGCATCATTGCATCATATTCATGGTCGGCAATTTCCGGCGCATCCAACTCGTAGTAGAGCCGATTGTGCCGCTCGATTTCTTGGCGTAATTTTTTGATTTCATCCATGGTCTAATTTTACCATGCCATGAAAATTATGTCAACTAAAAAATCTCACAAAAAACGCCGCCGCCGTCATGCCGACTAAATCGCTTAACAGCGCTACCGGCAAGGCGAATTTCGCCTTTGAAACGCCTGCGCCGCCGAGGTAGACGGTCATGGTATAAAATGTCGTTTCCGTTGAGCCGAGCATGACGGCGGCGGTGCGTCCGGCGAGGCTGTCAACACCGTGCGTTTGCATAATGTCGGCTCCCAACGCTAACGCGCCGCTACCCGAAAATGGGCGCAATAGCACAAGTGGTGCCGTTTCCGGCGGAATGCCCAGAAACGAAAACACAGGCGTGACGGCAACAGTCAGCCAATCGAGCAGCCCACTGGCGCGCATCATGCCGATGGCGGTGAGTAGCGCGATGAGTGCGGGGATGATGTTGAGCAAAATTTTTAACCCGTCGCCCGCGCCGCTAACGAGATTGCCATAAACGTCAACACGCCGTGACAGCCCGTGCGCGGCAACGAGCAGCAGGATAAGTGGTACGGTCATTGAGCCGATAAGTGTCATGCTGCATCCCTCTCGTAGGGCGCGATAATTTTAACGCGCCGTGATTGGCAAGCACTCGTTGCCATATGTACAACCATATGCTTACATAACAAAAAAAGACCGCCATGGGGGGCGGTCTTTGGAATAGAGGTCTGGCCTATTGCTTTTCTTGATGCGCTTTCAGGTTTTGTTGTGCGCCGACGAGGTACAGCACCGGGTATATAAATGCAAACATGCCGCCAAATCCTATGGCGAGACCGAACCAGCCGCCCCATGCCAGCGCGACCAGTACAGCGGAAATCGCGATCTGCACCATTGAAATGATAGCCAGCGTGCGCAAGAATTTGGCTTTTTCCAGTTTTTCGCGGTTGGTGATGCCCATAATGCCTATAAACAAGTCGAATCCGCCGACAAGCGCTGCAAAACCAAAGTAAATCGTCCACATTGTGGTCGTCGCCGTTGGAATAAACGAATCCCAAAATCCGCCGTTTATACCAAGGTCGTAGTAAAGGCCGGAAAGATCATTGAAAAGCTCGGTAAAGATAGCGGTAATGTCGCCGCCGCCAACCAGCCCCCAAAGTGCTACCATTATGCCGGATGCGCCCGCAAGAACGTACAGGATGCCCATAACAAGCAAGAATATGCGCCCTTTAGCAGGATTCTGCGGGCGCAGAAATGGATAATATGCTGTAGCGGATTGCGTGGATTGTATTAGGGGTTCAGGTGTAACGGACGCGGTTGTTTCACAGACGGCCGCTGCGCCGCATTGTTGGCAGAATTTGTCGCCAGAAATAAAAGCTTTGCCGCAGGTTGTGCAGAATTTGGACATAAGTTATCATCCTTTCTTGCATAGACATACAATGCATCCAATTTACACTTATAATAGCACATTATGGCATTGGCTGTCAATCTTTGAAGAAAACGCCTGCAATATTTTAATCGCCGCCAGTGAAAATGCCATAGCGACAATCGACGTCAGCCACACAGGAAGTAATATATCAAATGGCGACGCCGCGCCCAGTGATGCACGCACGCCGCCAACGGTCGCGGGAATCAGCTGAATGGAGGCTGTGTTCATGACAAGCAGGGCCACTAAATCTTTGCAGGCCAAGCTGCCATCGCCATTGATTTTTTGCAACCGCTTTGCCGCACGTACGCCTGCCGGCGTCGCTGCGTTGCCCAGCCCCAGCAAATTTGCCGAAACATTGGCACTGATGGCCTCCATCGCCTCGTTGTCATGTCTTGCCGAGGGAAAAATCAGGCCCAGCACAGGCGAAAGCAATTTTGCTAATCCACCTGCAAGTCCCGATGCCCGCATGACCGCCATTACGCCCGACCACAGGCAAAGAATGCCTGCCATAGCGATGCATAGTTGCACAGCCTGCGCCGCACCGTCAAACGCGCCTGTGGCAAGGGATGCCGCATTGCCTGTGAGCAGTGCGTAGCCCAGAGAAGCCGCCACCATGATGATCCAAGACCAAGAGAGCATAGAGAGCCTCCGAAACTTTGAAAATTCCTTGGTCAAGCGTATGCGTCATATGGGGGGGGTATGCGTTGTAGAAGTGGCAGCCGACACTGCTTTGACAAGCGCGACCGCTGTTGATATAATGAAGCAGCGAGTAGCATGCCGGATAGCACGTGTCGCGAGGTGTGACACTATTTGTTAAAAGGCAAAGGAAAGGAAATACTTGAATGAGCGAGGCAAAGAAGATTTACATCGCGGACGATGAAACCAATATTCGGTTGGGCATCAAGACCTTTTTGGAGGGTGCGGGGTATGTTGTCGAGGATTTTGAAAATGGCGATTTGCTGTTGGCTGCCTTTTCTAAAAATCCTGCCGACTTAGTCATTTTAGACATTATGATGCCGGGGTCAAACGGTTTTGTTGTTTGCAAAGCCTTGCGAAAAATCAGTTCGGTGCCGATTATTATGCTGACGGCACGGGATAGCGACTTGGATTACGCCACCGGCTTAGACTTGGGCAGTGATGATTACTTAACCAAGCCATTCAGTCCCATGGCACTCACCATGCGCATTAAGGCGATTTTTAGGCGTATGGAGTTTGCTAAGGAGATGTACGCCGAGCAGGTGGACACGATGCAAGAGGGCGGAGAAGCCAATGAGAGTGCATAAGGACAAAAAGAAAGCAAGGCTGCGTCAAAGAATTCTCGCGGCGTTTTCGCTGGTGCTGTTCTTTTCGCTGCTGGTGCTGGCGGTGGGATTCAATATCGCCATTCGGCTGCTTTCGGCCAGCGACAGCTATTATTACGCCGAGCAGGACACGACCGGCCGAGCGGGCATAACGCTGTTTGTGTTGGTCGGGATTATGTTTGTTGTGTCTGTGGTTGTCACTTACTTTTTATCCAACTCTATCACGCGCCCCATTGAAAGGTTGGGTAAGTTTGCGTTGGGGATAGGAAACGGCAATTTTGATACAAATGACTTCACCTTTCGAGACATTGAGCTGGAAAACTTAAACGCTGCTTTGAATAAATCGGTGCGACAGTTGGGGGTATATGACAGTGCGCAAAAAGACTTTTTCCAAAACGCCTCACATGAGTTGCGCACGCCGTTAATGTCCATCAAAGTTTACGCCGAAGGCATTATTTACGACCTGATGGACGCAAAGCAGGCGGGTGAGACCATTTTGGAGGAAACTGATAGATTGTCCGAGTTGGTTGCAAACTTGCTGTACATCGCTAAAATTGACAATGTTGATAGCATCGCAACGCTCTACGCTGCCGAGAAGGTTGACTTGAAAGAGGTCATTAAAACGTGCACTGCGCGGCAACAGGCTGTTGCCGATAAAAAGCAAATTGTTTTTAGCTTTGATTCTGATGATGACGCCATTTTTTATATATGTTCCGCCGAGTTGATGGCGCGGGCTGTCGATAATCTTATCTCCAATGCAATCCGCTATGCCATGTCCACGATTACGCTTTCTTGCCGAAAGGAAGATAACAATATCGTTATCCGCATTGCAGATGATGGTAATGGCATAGAATCTGAAGTCCTGCCCCATGTTTTCGAGCGTTTTTATAAGGGTATGGGCGGAAACACAGGCATTGGGTTGTCTATTGTCAAGTCAATCGCTGACCGCCACGACGGTTGGGTGACAGCGGAAAATGTAAATAATGGCGGTGCGGCTTTTACCATAACGTTGCCTGATGATACGACACAGAGGAGATAAAAAGTGATTGTAAAATTTTGTGATGAGGAATTTGTGCGTCTGAAAAAGCTGCTGCTCTCTTACGAGTGGGCGCAACGGACCATGCTGACTAAGTTGAGTGTTATCCACGAATCGTTCAAATACGGTGATAACATTAATCCTATCGGATATATTGCAGGACGCATCAAGTCGCCGGAAAGCATTGCGGGGAAATTGCATAAACAGAAACTTGCACTGACCGCCGATAATGCCAAAAAGCATATGAATGACATTGCCGGTATTCGCATTATCTGTTCGTATGCCAAAGATATTTATTTTTTGGTCGATTTGATACGGGAAATGCCCGACGGAAACATTATCAGCGAAAAGGATTATGTGACCAACCCAAAGCCCAGCGGGTATCGCAGTTATCATATTATTTTGGAAATTACAATATATCATTCGGGCACGACAGAGACTTTGCCGATTGAAATACAAATCCGTACAGAAGCGATGAATTTTTGGGCAACACTGGAACATCAAGCCAAATACAAGTACAAAGAAGAAATTCCAAAGCATTTGAGCGACGAACTGATACTCTGCGCTGATAAAATTGCCGAGCTGGATAATCGAATGTTTTTGATTCATGAAATTATTTCGTTGATAAATAATGAGTAAAGGCACAGCGGGCGGGCATGAAAGCCCGCCCCTACAATGTTAGGCTGCCGACGCGTGATCTATGCAACACTTAGATTCGCCGGATTTTAGCATGTTGCTGATAAAGATGCCGTAGCCTTTTTGTGCGTCGTTGACGAACACGTGAGTAATCGCGCCGATGAGTTTACCGTTTTGTACAATCGGGCTGCCGCTCATGCCTTGTACGATACCGCCAGTTTTGGCAATCAGCTCAGGGTCGGTCACTTTGACAATCATATTGCGTGAATCGCGGTTGCCTAGCAGGCGTATGATTTCGATGTCGTATTGCCGCACTTGATCATCGGAAACTTGGCAGTATATTGTCGCCATGCCCGTGCTGATTTCGCTATCTTGCGCGATGGGCAGCGGTTTGTTTTTTGATGGTATAGCCGATGGTTTTGTCGTGCCGAAAATGCCGTTTTCGGTGTTGCTGTATAAATCGCCCATGTGGTCGTTGAGGTCAAAGCTACCGCGCAGTTCGCCCGGGTCGCCGGGCAGTCCGCGTTTGACATCAATGATGTCGGCGGGCGAAACCGTGCCGCTTTCGAGTGGGAGAAGCTGGCTCGTTTCGGGGTCATGAATGCCATGGCCCAGCGCGCCAAACCGATTGCTTATGGGGTCAAAGTACGTTACCGTGCCAATGCCTGCTATGCGGTCGCGGATATACACGCCCAGCCTGTATTGTGTGTCGTTTTGCACTTTTGCAGGCGTTATCTTAATTGTAAGCGTCTTGCCGTCCCGAGTGACGCCTAATTTGATCGCACTGCCGTCGGCTTGTTGCACGGCGGCATGGAAGTCTTGTGTGCTTTCGACTTCGGTATCATTAACATGAGTAATCGTATCATTGACCTTTAAGCCGGCGTCTTGCGCGGGTGTACGTTCGCCGGCGTTGGTGGTAACGGCTGTCAAGCCGATGACCATCACGCCGTTGATGTGTGCCTGGATGCCGATGGCATTGCCCATGGGAATCAGCTCAGCCGGCAATGGCTGCGCCATGCCGATGCTGACGGTCACAACCATTGAAATTGCTAAGAGAAAAGAGATAGTTTTTTTTCGCATTTTTGAGTCACCTCGCCTTTCGACGCCGTTACTTTGACCAAAAAAGGTGTCGCTTACTCTACCGAAAACGTGGCAAAAGCGAGGGAAAATGGCTTGGAAGCATTGTCCAATTACGTTACGAGCGGTATTGACGCGTCTGGCACAGAAAAAATTCGGTTGCGCTTGAAAAATATGGCAATGTGTTGTATAATGATTTGGCGAATGAACATGATATTGTAAGGAACACAGAGAAAGCATCCGCGAAGCGGATTCGGCAATTTTTTAACTTATATATTGGAGAAACTTTATGACACGCATAGCCATTATGCCCGGTGTATATCTCACCGCCGTGCAAACCGAAAAATTCAAGAGCAGTTGTTTATCGGTGAATTTATTGCGCAATCTAAATGCACAAACGGCATCGCAGAACGCAATGCTGCCATCTATTTTGCGCCGCGGCACGCAAGACTATCCCAACATGGAGCAATACGCTGCACGACAAGATGAGCTGTATGGCGCCAAGATTACGCCGATGGTACGCAAAAAAGGCGAAGTACAGTGTATCGGCTTACAGGCCGATTTTGTTGACGGCACGTACACGCCCGATGGTGAGGCGCAATTACAAAATGTGTTGAGCTTACTGTGTGATACGCTGTTATTGCCCGTGCAGGACGGCAAAAAATTTCAAACCGATTATTTCGATAGCGAACAAAGCAATTTGGTTGACAAGATTGATGCGTTGATCAACAACAAAATCGGATATGCTCGTCACGCTGCAACCGCGTTGATGTGCAGTCATGAAGCGTACGGTATCCATAGCTTGGGGCAGCGTGATGTTGCATCCAATATAACAAATGAGCAATTATATCAAGCGTGGCAGGATGTACTGGCAACGTCGCAAATTGAAATTTTTTACTGCGGGACCGTGCCACGGGCGAGGATTGAGGGATTGCTGCGAAGAAAATTAGAAGCTTTGCCGCGCAGTGTACTTGAAATCACCAGTACGCAAATTGTGCCGGCGGCGCAGAAAACGCGGACGCATGAAGAGCGCATGGATGTGGGACAGGGTAATCTTGTACTGGGGTTTCGTACGCCGTTGGATGATTTTCCCGCTGCATTTATGGCAAACATGGTCTATGGTGGCAGCTTGACAGGAAAACTGTTTGTCAATGTGCGCGAAAGGTTGTCGCTGTGTTACTTTGCGCAGTCGGTGATTGATAAATGGAAGGGTATTATGTTTGTGCAGGCAGGTATTGACTTTGGGCAGTACGACAAGGCACTCAAAGAGATTTTGGAACAATGGAAAAAGTGCTGTGATGGCGATATTACACAAGATGAAATGACAGCGGCGTTTAATACCGTTGAAACGTTGTACACGGCAGTTGAGGACAGCCCGTTTGAGCTTGAAGAATTTGCGCTGGGACAGGCTGTGGGTGGATTTAAGTACAGTGCGGGAGAATTTATTGAACTGTGCCGCGCTGTGACGGTTGAGCAGGTGGCGCAAGCGGCGCAAGGTATGTCGTTGGATACGGTTTATTTTTTGCGAGGTGATGGGTCATGATGAATAACAAATTAAACCAAGCCATCCATCATCGTGTGTTGTCCAACGGGCTGAATGTGTATGTTCTGCCAAAGCCGGGATATCATAAGACGTTTGCGCTGTATGGTACGCATTATGGCGGCGTGGACGTGAATTTTACCGCCAACGGCGTGACGCATCATACGCCCTACGGGGTGGCGCACTTTTTGGAGCATAAGATGTTCGATATGCCCGACGGGCAAAATGCACTGGAAACGCTGGCGGCAAACGGCGCCAACCCCAACGCTTATACGTCAGTCGATTTAACGGCCTATTTGATTGAATGTACCTCGCGCTTTGCGGAGAATTTGACGGCGTTGCTCACCTTTGTTAACACGCCGTACTTTACGCCGGAAACGGTCGAGAAGGAAAAAGGCATTATCGGGCAAGAAATTAAGATGATTGAAGACCGCCCGCACAGCATGATTTTCTATAATATGCTGACGGGATTATATGCCGAACATCCCATCAGTGTGCCGATTGCGGGCACACAGGACTCGGTTGCAAAAATTACTGACGAAACACTGAATGCCTGTTATCAACACTTCTACAACCCCGCGCAGATGGCGTTGTGCGTGGCGGGTGATGTTGATATTGACGAAGTTTGCCGCATTGCCGAGGCTGTGCCGGGCGGTGCGCCTGCGGTGGGCGATGTGGTGCGTGAATACGGCAATGAGAACCACGCCAAGGCAAAAATGTCTGTCTATCAAAAACACATGGCTGTAGGGTTGCCGCTGTTCATGTTGGGGTGCAAGTTGTCGCCATCAAGCTACGATAGCTTCTGCGCTGAACTGGAAAGTGATTTGGCGTGCGAGCTGATTGCAGGTAAGTCCAGCCCGTTATATGCACGGCTGTACGCCGAGGGGTTGATCAATGATAACTATCAGTATGGCTATTTCGGCTTTTCGGGCGGCGCGTGCGGGTTGTTTGGTGGTGAGAGCCGCGACCCTGCGGCGTTTCAAGCAGCGTTGCTGGATGAATGGCAACGCGTGAAAAAAACGGGTGTAGACACTGCTCACTTTGTGCGGCTTAAACGTGCAGCATATGGACAATGGCTGCGGCAACTTGACGACAGTGAAGCATTGTGCCGCAATGCGATGAATGCGCATTTTAATAAGCGTGACGCCTTTACGTTTCCCGAAATTTTTGAGAATATGACAATTGAGGCTGTGATGGCGCGGTTGGATACAATGTTATCGGCTGAGCGGATGTGTTTGTCGCGGATTGACCCTGCGGGGTAGGTATAACTTCCCAACTCTGCGGGACTATCGACTTTTGCCAACAAGCGAAATGTCAAAAGTCCGCCACCTCCTTGTCGAAAGGGGGGTGGGATTTGCATTGCGTTCTTTGCCCCCTTCTTTGAAAGGGGGTGCCCTGTAAGGGGCGGGGGGTGCTCCCCTATATACATAAAAAACAATAAGAAAGAAGGTACAAACAATGCCACCAATTCGTTTTCCCGGCTTTGGATTCCAAGTTGAAATCGAGCGCGCCGTGACTGAGCGGTTGCCTGTTCAGTGGTACGGCGTACTTATCACACTGGGTGTGGTGCTTGCGCTGTTGTATTGTATGAAACGCGCACCAAAGATGAGCATCAAGCAAGAGCAGTTGCTCGACATGATGTTTTTTGTGTTGCCGGCTGCGATTATTGCTTCGCGGCTCTATTTTGTGGCGTTTAACTGGGATGCGACGACACGCGGTGCTGAGGGGTTCTGGGAAACGCTAGGCAGCGTTTTTGCCGTATGGGATGGTGGAGTTGCTATCTACGGCGCGATATTTGGTGCGGTATTGACGGCATGGATTTTTTGTCGTGTGCGCAAAATTGACACGTTGGCCATGTTTGACCTCGGCGTGCTCGGATTGTTGATCGGGCAGGCTGTAGGGCGTTGGGGCAATTTTATTAATCAAGAAGTCTACGGCATTGAAACGGCTTTGCCGTGGCGTATGGGTATCATGCAAGCTGATGGGGCGTACAGCTATGTGCATCCGCTGTTCTTATATGAATCATTGTGGTGTATTTTAGGGCTGATTGTGCTGCACGTGTTGTCCAAAAAGCGTACGCGCAATGGGCAAGTATTTATGATGTACTTGGTGTGGTATGGCGCAGGTCGTGCGGTATTTGAAACGATGCGTGCGCCGAGCTATGTGCTGTTTGTCGGTGGCGTGAATACCAGCTTGGCGGTTGCGATTGGTATGGCGGCGATTGGTGTGATTGGTATGTTGCTATTGTTGCGGACGCCGGCGGCGGTTGCCGCATCTGTCGTGGCTGACTCACCATGTGATGAGGATAGTGCGCCTTGCGATGATGAGGCAATTGCCGAGCCTGTTGAAAAGGATATTGTTTCCACTGCCTCGCAAACCGATGCGTCTGACGATGACATGCCGCAAGTTGATGTGTCAGTGAATGAAACTGCAGACGAAGATGATGTTGCGTTTATCGAAGTCGATGTTGAGGAGGTTGCCGCTGAGATGGCTGAGTCTATGCCCGAAGCGCATGAGTTGGTTGATATCAATGACCTGCCCGATGTGTTGGAAATTGACGATAATGATGACAGTGAGGAATAATTAATGGCGATATTACTGGACGGGAAGGCGATTGCTGCTAAACATAAGAAAGAAATTGCCAAAATAGTTGGCGGTATGGCACGTAAGCCGGGGCTTGCTATTGTGCTTGTCGGCGACGACCCCGCGTCGCAAGTGTACGTTAAATGGAAGATTCGCGACTGCGAAGAGTGCGGCATTACGCCGCATGCGCACTATTTGCCTGCCGCAACGACAACCGAAGAATTGCTGGCATTGATTGCTAAGCTCAATGCCGACAGTGCTGTTGACGGCATTTTGTGCCAGTTGCCGTTGCCGAAACATATTGATGAGGCGGCAGTGCTGCAAGCCATTGATCCGCGAAAAGATGTCGATTGTTTCCACCCCGAAAATGTTGGACTGTTTATGATTGGCAGGCCGCGCTTTTGGCCGGGCACGCCGGCGGGCGTGATGTTGCTGCTGGAAGAGTACGGTATTGATATTGCCGGCAAAGAGTGTGTTGTGGTCGGGCGGAGCAACATTGTGGGCAAGCCGCAGGCCATGTTGTTGCTGCAAAAGCACGGCACGGTGACAGTGGCGCACTCGCGTACCAAAGACCTTGCTGAGGTGACGCGCCGTGCCGATATTTTGGTCGCGGCTGTCGGTGTATTGCACTTGATTACTGCCGACATGGTCAAGCCGGGGGCGGTAGTAATTGATGTGGGCATGAATAAAACTTCTGACGGCAAGCTGGCAGGCGATGTGGATTTTGAAGGCGTGGAGAAAGTGGCAAGCTATATCACGCCTGTACCCGGCGGCGTTGGGCCCATGACGCGGGTGATGTTGATGAAGCATACGTTGGCCGCCGCAGGCAGGTTGTAATTAATAATGCAGAAACGGGGACGGGGGGAGCCCTACATATAAAGGAGCCATCCATGAAGAAAATTATGATTATTCTTGCAGCGACTGTGGTGTGTGCGTTTGGACTTGCGGTGGGCATTGTGTTTTTTGTGGTGCAAGAGGATATGCCGGAAGGCGCGGTACATACAACACGGCCGCCGGAAGTTTTGCCGAGAGGCGGCGAAGCAGAGGCAGAGCTTTTTTTGCGGCAGTTTGTGACGATGTTTTCGGTGTATGACGGCTTTTATGATATGGATAGCGGCGCGTTTTATGCCAGAACGCACGGTTATTGGGCCTATGTTGACGAGTTGACGCAACCGCCGTTGTATTTTACCGGTGGTCGCTTTGGCGGTGAGCATTTTGAGAGTAGCACTTGGAGCGAAGAAGATGTTATCGTATTCGACCGTGACGGTGAGCTGATTACCGATGGGATATTTCTGCGAACATTTGAGTATTCGTGGTCGTGGGACGGCGATGATGAAGTGCATACGGTTGAATATGACGGCAGCGCAAGTAATTTTTTCCTTTTCGACCTCGATGATAGCGATGAGCCGGTGATTGTTGTGATGTTTCTAGCGGTAGGAAGTTCTCATATGTTCTCGGTGGTGTATCAGTTTATTGACGGCGAGTATCGCGAGGTGTTTGAGGGCGGGCATTTGAATTTCTTTAATGACAATCAGGGCAATTTGATTTTGCGTGATAACGGACCATCGCACCATTGGTGGGGGGGTGGCACATATTATTATGTGACAATGACAGATGAGGGCATGGATTTTGCTTCTGCGGCGCATTTGATGGCGTATTTTCCTGCGTTTCCGCAACACGATGAAGACTATTTTGATGACGACCTTCTTGTGGCAATTTACGAACTTCGTATGGACGAATTGGCAGAAGAAATCACCAAAAACATCCTTGCATATTTTGCAAGTTTACCGTCAACGGTAGAGATTATTTTGCCGCCTTGGACGGTGTGGGACGGTACGGAGGCATCGGCTGTGGCGAAGATTGAGGCGTTTGTGCGGCGGTTGGTGACAGTGCAGGCGTTTTCCGACTATTTTGGGGTGTATAATCAGGATACAGAAACATTCCATGCGGTGAGATGGGATACGCCATCTGAGTTTGTGTTGCCGTCGCGATCGCCGTTATTTTTTCACAGCAATCAGATGGTAGGTTCTTTGTTAACCCGAGATGGGGAGTGGCGCAATATGCCGTCAACAATTCTGCATTTGCACCCCAGAGATTTGGGGCAAACGGAATGGGATCAACGGCAGGTGTGGACGCTGTGGGCGATGGATTTTAACATAATTGATTTTGATGGCAACGGGTTTCCCGATGTCTTGGTGTATTACGACAGCCCGTGGGGCGATGATGTTGGTTTCCATCGATTGTATCGTTGGAATAAAGGGCCGTTCGACCTTGACATCGATTTATACTTTGAATGGGCGCAAGGCGAAAGCGACCCATTTGAGCAATCGGCAGGTGGGGTGCGGGAAGATTTGCGATGGCAGATTATTACACGCCTTCGCGCAGAGTTTGACGCGCTACCGCCATCGGCGGTGACTATTACATTACCACAATAGGCGTACAAAGGAGAAAATATCATGAGAACCGACATCGAAATCGCTCGCAGTTGTACCATGCAGCCCATTACGAAAATCGCCGAAAAGGTTGGCTTGACGGCTGATGAGTTGGAGTGTTACGGCAAGTACAAGGCCAAAGTGCGCGCCGCAGAACGCAAACCCAAAGGCAAACTGATTTTGGTCAGTGCCATTACGCCGACGCCTGCGGGTGAGGGCAAGACGACGACGAGCGTCGGGCTTGCCGACGGGCTGTCGCAGTTGGGGCTGAATACGTCGCTGTGCTTGCGAGAGCCGTCGCTCGGGCCTGTTTTCGGCGTCAAAGGCGGTGCGGCGGGCGGCGGCATGGCGCAGGTCGTGCCGATGGAGGACATCAACTTACACTTCACGGGTGATATTCATGCCGTTACGGCAGCGAATAATTTGCTCGCCGCGTTGTTGGACAACCATATCCATCACGGCAACGCGTTGGATATTGATGTGCGTGCAATTAGTTGGAAACGTTGCCTTGACATGAATGACCGCGCTTTGCGTGACTGCGTTGTAGGGCTCGGTGGCAAGCCCAATGGATTCCCGCGGCAGGATAAGTTTGAGATTAGCGTTGCCAGCGAGGTCATGGCGATTCTGTGCCTTGCCACTGATATGGCTGACTTGAAAGAGCGGCTGGGGCGCATTGTTGTGGCATACAATCGCGCCGGTGAACCTGTCACGGCCGGCGACTTGCGTGCGCAGGGTAGCATGGCGGCGTTGTTGCGTGATGCCATTTTGCCGAATTTGGTGCAGACGATGGAACATACGCCTGCGTTTATCCACGGCGGACCGTTTGCCAACATCGCGCATGGTTGTAACAGCGTGTCGGCGACGAAGTTGGCGTTATCGTTGACCGATTATGTCGTCACCGAAGCGGGGTTTGGCGCTGATTTGGGCGCTGAGAAGTTTATCGATATCAAGTGCCGTTCGGCGGGCATTGCGCCGTCCGTTTGCGTGATTGTTGCCACAATGCGGGCGTTGAAGTTCCACGGCGGGGTCGAGAAAAAAGACATTGGGCAGCCCAACGTCGATGCCTTGGTTAGAGGACTTGATAACCTTTGGCGGCATTACGATAACGTCACGCAAAAGCTTGGTGTGCCTGCGGTTGTGGCGATCAATCGTTTCGGCAATGACAGCCAAGAAGAGATTGCCGCATTGCTCGACGCATGCGCAGAGCGTGGTGTTCCCGTGGCACTCGCCGAGGGTCACGCGCAGGGCGGCAAGGGCATGATGGCGTTGGCGCAAACCGTCATTGACGTGATGGACAAGCCGACTTGCGGGTTTGTGTATGACTTAAAATTGCCGTTGAAAGATAAAGTCATCGCTCTGACTGAGGGTTACTACGGTGCGGCAAGCACGGCATTCATGCCTGCCGCTGAAAAAGAGTTGGCACGGCTGCAAGAGCAAGGTTTTGGTGATTTGCCCGTCTGCATTGCCAAGACGCAGTATTCTTTTTCCGATACACCAACATTGCGCAATGCGCCGAGCGGCTTTGCCATGACGGTACGTGGTGTAAAATTGTCGGCAGGCGCCGGCTTCGTTGTCGTAATGACAGGCGATATGATTACCATGCCGGGATTGCCGAAAGTGCCGTCGGCGGAAATGATTGATGTGAGTGGCGGCGGAGAGATTGCGGGGTTGTTCTAGTCTGTCGCGCCTCGTGCACGGCCGCCCTATCGCCACCAATCCCCCAACCACCCCAGCGTGCCATATATCTGTAATGAAATTGCCAATACAAACAACACCATGTCAGCAATGCGTGGTGCTGTTTTTTTGCGCGCGAGGATGAGCAATACCAAAAACGGTATGGCGTCTGCGAAATATCGTACGCCAAAATGCCAGCCGCCGTTGGATGTGTGGAAAAGAAAGAGGAGCATTTGGAGTGTGGAGAGCCCCAGTACCATCCAAAAAAATCCACGCTCTCGCTCTATCCCGTGTTCTCTATCCTCTATCTTCTGTTTGCGCACCAGCGCAAATACTGACGCATACGCTGCAATAAAAATCGGATTTGCCAGTGGGAAGAAGAAGCCGTCAAACGCCGGAAAGATAAGTTGTCCGCCTTCAATGTTGGGCAGACGCAATACAGCAGCCAAATTGCTGGCAGCTTGATTGTTGCCCGAAATGAAAGCATATCGCCAGCTAAATTGCCCATACGGCGCGTTGAGCATCTCAGGCAGGAAATTATGACCAAACTCCAACGGATTGCCAAAACGCGCAAAATTCAATGACATCAACGCAATGGCGACGACGGCAACAGGGATAATGCAATATACAAATATTTTGTGGGGAATACGCCCCTGTGCGCTCGGCACATCATTATGGTCGCTCGCGTATTGTTTGCAGTTTCGCCACAGCCACCACACCAACAACGGCAGATAAATTGCTTGAAACGGTCGACAACCTACCGCCAACGCCCAAAATAAAAACGCCGATGGCCAAAGTTTTGGCTTGGGCGAATCAATTGCCCACAGTGCCAGACAACAGAACATGAATGCCATATTTTGCGCCAAATACCATATGCCGCCGTGGACAGTGATAGGCAGAAAATTGCTGCCGAATGCGGCGAAAAATGCCCAAAATATTGCCGCGCGTTCATTCATATGCCGCATTAAAAAAAGCGCGAGGAAAACCGCGCCTGTGAGCAAATATAATAGACCGATAACCCGGTCAGGCTGGTGTAAACCGAAGATGGGATAGAGCAAAAAGTGCGTGGCGGTTGGCACGGGTGGGAAACTGTTGAAATATTGCCCGTTGAAGCGTGCAAGCTCCAGACCGTAGAAGTCTTGACAGCGATGATAAAGGTGTTGTTGGCAACTGTCGCAGAGTTGACCCAAATCTAAGTGACCTTGCCACCAACGCTCGGCTTGTAAAGAATAGGTGTTAAACGGAGTGGGCGCTAAAAGTGCCGTTGTATGCCAGTGGTCGCGTCGTACAGTGTTGTCGACGACGGTTGTCAATATGCTGAAAAAAGCAAACGTCAGCACGGTTGCGATGGCTAACTTTGCGCCTCTTTGCAGAGTGCGGCGATCTCGGCACGCCGCGATTTCGGCGCTCATCTGCGCGTGCCGCCACGGCTTTCTCGCAATGGGTCTATGTTGCGCCGCGCGGTGGGTAGTGTGCGGTTTTCTAATGTTGTGCAGACCAATGCGATATTGTCAGGCGCCGGTACGCGGCGTGAATGCTCGCCAATGGTGAGTATTGCGTCATCGTTGCCGCGGATGCGGTACGACCAGACGGTGATGTCAGCGTCCGGATTACTTAAGCGCGCGCGTCCGCCTTTTAGTTCAGGCAGATCATCCTGGTGTACCAGTTTGAGCCATTCATCCATATAAATGGGCGCACTGAGACCCCATTTTTCAATGTTTTCCGATGCATAATTGACAACACCAGATTCGGCATCCCACAGCAAAACCGCCCGCGGGCCTTGTTCAATAGCCCATGTCAGTGCGGCAAAGCGTGCCCGTTCCCACAGCAGACGTTCATCGTGTTCGTCAAGGTTGTGATGGCATTTTGCTGTAGGTCGGAGATTTTCGGCAGGAGCAGGGGCAGCTAATAGTGGCAAAGCGCTGTCCATTGCCGCGATTTCTTTGAGCATTTGTCGCCACGGATGTACCAATGGCGTGAGGTGCAATACAAAAAGTGCCAGCGCGTCGCTGTCGCTAATGTCATTTAATGGCAATGGCACCCATGTGCCTTGCAGACGTACACGGGGTTGGTCAGTAATTTCGACAATGGCCACGGCATCAAACAACGGCGGGTCAACGACATCGGGGCGGCAGGAAATTGACCAACGGCCCATGGCGTCAAGCGTTGTCACACTTAATGTTTCAAGTGCCGTTGCGTTGGCATAAACAGGACGGCCGCTGGTGACGTGTAGGGCGACAATGCCGTACGGCAAGGCTTGCAGTTGTTCAACGGAAGTGGCGGGCATGGCGCTATTCCTCCTCAGTTGTGTCGATGCCCAGACGTGTGAGCATGGCGTTGATGTCGTCCATAGAGATGTCTTCTTCGACGTGTTGTTCGGGTTCGCGTGGTGCCATCGGCATGCTAATGTCATCATGCTGTGTGTCATTTGTGGATAAGGTTGTAGATTGCGGTGGGCGCGGGGACGTGTTTTCCACAATGAACTCGGCTGATGACGGTGGATCGGATGTTATTGGCGGTACGCCGGGGTAAATGTTTTCGGAAGGAAGCTCTTCGGCGGCGGTCATGGATATTTTACCGTCGGTCAATAGCGCCGCTGCACCGAACAGTGCTGTAAAGGCGAATACACCCAAATCGACAAGCATTGCCTCGCGGTTAAATGGATATGTCCGTGAAAAGCCGACATGCGGTAGAGTGGATAGTGCCGTGTTTTGCATGCGGTAAAGTAACGGTGAAAGAAAACTGACTATACCAAAAAAACATGCCAGTCCGCCCGCGAAACGCAAGGTCTTGCCGCGCCTGTTAGCGAAATAGCAGCCGGCGAAAAACAACAGTGTCAATGCCAACGCGATGTCGCTGAACAGAGAATAGATGTAGCTGTTGGCGATGGGGTTGGCGGCATGTTGAAAAAAGGCGTTCATCAACCGGAAGCAGCTCCAAAAGACAGGAATTAGATAAGCCAGGCTGTATTGAAACTCTTTGCAGCGCAGGGCATTGACAGAAGCCATCAACACGGCCAGCCCCGCCAGCAAGAACAACAGCGCATAGAGCAGTTGCGACCATTCGGCGCGTGGTGTTATAGTAATGGCAAGGTAGAGTTCATAGCCGGCCGTGGTGGTCAGTACCAAACCCGCCAACAGACGGAGCAGTCGCGGGAATATTTGTGGTATGAGCTTACTCTCTCGCCGTGAAAACACCCACGCCAATGCCACGAAGACAACTGATAGGGAAATCATGGCAATGGTTAAGACATGCCAAGGTTCAGGCATACGTCCGACGGCGTCAATATCGCCAAAGGCGTTTCGCAATTCTAAGGCTCGCAGCGTGCCGCCTGCGATGCCAAAAATCAGGCTGAGTAAAAATAGGCTCATAATGACCCCTCCAATGCTTATATGTAGCATATCATAGTTTGGATGGATTTACAAGTATATTGTGGACAGGCTTGAATATAATGTTGCAGGGTGTGCTTACATACGGAGGAAAATGTATGCTTAAACGATTGATTATCTTAACTACACTGTTGCTTGTGGTGGTTTTTGTTATGCCGTTATTTACGGTGCTGCGAGGTGGAAAAAACGTTATGATATCCGATAGACCATCACCCGCGGAAGGGGCCAATTCGGATATTTTAAATGATGGTGAAGAGACGCTTTGGGACGCTCAAACCACCATCAATGTAGAGCTGTCCGATGGATCGGTGGCGACCATGACCATGAGTGACTATATTTTTTCGGTATTGGGAGGTGAGATGGAGCCTACAGCACCGCTTGACGCGTTGAAGGCGCAAGTGGTTGCCATTCGGACGTTTGCGTTGCGAAATATCGAACGGAATCGCGAGTGGGATCTGCATGAGAGCGGCGCGGATATTTGCGCCCATCATACGCATTGCTTGGCGTTCCGTCCGCGCGATGAGGCTATGGAACGTTGGGCGGCGTATACTGATGCCGAATATAATCAGACTATATTTGAACGAGCTATTCGTGGGACTGACGGTATGGTACTGTTGTATCGTGACGCGCCGATTTTGGCAGTGTATCATGCCATCAGCGCGGGCCATACTGAGAATATTGTCGATGTTTGGGGTGGTGACCACCCATATTTGTCGGGGGTAGAGAGTGCGGGATGCGCGGACGCGGACGGGTTTGCAAGTGAGGTGACAATTGCTGTTGCCGACTTTCGTGCCAAGGCTTTGGTTGAGTGGCCTGAGGCTGATTTGTCTGCTGCGCCGGATGCATGGATTACCGGTGTTGAGCGGAGCACGACAGGTGGCATTATGGAGGCAAGCGTTGGTGGTGTAAGTGTGCGTGGCGTGCAGCTACGAAACTTGGTAGGGTTGCGTTCAGCGAATTTTACAATCAGTGTAGATGGGGATGGATTTGCGTTTAGTGTGCGCGGCTGGGGGCATGGTGTGGGTATGAGTCAACAGGGTGCGATTGCTATGGCCACGGATGGCAGCGGGTGGCGCGAGATTTTGGCGCATTATTATCCGGGGGCGACATTAAGTACTTGATTTTATTCAAAGAATAGGGTAAACTATGTAGAGGCGGTGCCATCACCCCGTTATATATTTGTGCAATGGGCGGATTGCTATCTGTCCCTACGATATACACAAAGGAGAGTCTATGACCAAACCCATTATTTATACTGATTATGCGGCGACTGCACCGTTATGCGCAGCGGCGCGTGAGGCCATGATGCCGTTTTTGACCCAGCATTACGCCAACCCAAACGGGATGTATAGCATTGCCGGATATTCCCGCCGTGCGCTTGAACAAGCACGGGGCACAATTGCCGATTGCTTGAACGTTAAACCCGAGGAAGTCTTTTTCACGTCGGGCGGCACTGAGGCAGGAAATTGGGCGGTGAAAGGGGTTGCTGAAAAGCGCGACGGCAAGCATATTGTTGTGTCGGCCATTGAGCACCATGCTGTATTATACGCTGTGGAATATCTGAAAAAATCGCATGGCTATGAAGTAACAGTGCTGCCCTGCGACAAGTTCGGTATGGTCACACCGCAGTCGATGTGCGACGCTTTGCGCGACGATACTGTGCTGGCAACTTGCATGACGGCAAACAATGAGGTCGGTACAATCCAAGATGTTGATGCGATGGCCGATATTTGCCGTGAGAAGGGCGTGCCGTTTTTCACCGATGCGGTGCAGGCCGTCGGGCATATTGCAGTTGACGCCTCGCGTGTCGATTTGCTGTCAATGGCGGCGCATAAGTTCGGCGGGCCGCGCGGTGTTGGTGCGTTGGTGATCAAAAAAGGCACGAAAATCGGCGCATTGCTGCACGGCGGCGGGCAAGAGCGCAATAAGCGTTCAGGTACGGAAAATGTTGCGGGCGCGGTGGGCATGGCAGCGGCGTTGCAGTATGCTGTTGATAACATGGATGCCGAAAGTAAGCGGCTGGTTGCGCTGCGGGACAAATTGATTAAAGGCGTATTGCAAATCCCCTATACTACACTGACGGGTCACCCAATTGAGCGACTGCCGGGATTGGCGTCGTTTACCATTGAATATATTGAGGGTGAGTCGATGGTACTGCTGCTCGACAGCCACGGCATTTGTGCGTCGAGCGGGTCGGCGTGTTCAAGTGGGTCGCTTGATCCGTCGCATGTATTATTGGCAATGGGCATATCGCATGAAGTGGCACATGGTTCGTTGCGATTATCGCTTGGCGAAAGCACGGAAGATGACGATGTGGAATATATTGTTGAAAAATTACGGATTGTTGTTGAGCGACTGCGGGCGATGTCACCGTTGAGGCCGGAATAGGAAGCATTTATGCCACGAATAGCTAGATGCGTGACAGAAATAACATACTAAGGAGAAAATATATACATGTACAGCGATAAAGTTATGGAGCATTTTAACAGTCCGCGCAACATTGGCGAAATTGCCGATGCCAACGGTGTCGGCGAGGTCGGCAACCAGAAGTGCGGCGATATTATGAAAATTTATCTTAAAATTGAAAATGATATGATTATTGATGTTAAATTTCAGACTTTCGGATGCGGCGCAGCGGTGGCGACCAGTTCAATGGCGACGGAGTTGATTAAAGGCAAGAGCATTGAAGAGGCATTGCAACTGACCAATAAACGTTTAGCTGAGGCGCTTGACGGCTTGCCGCCTGCTAAAATGCATTGCTCGGTGTTGGCTGAAGAGGGCATTAAGGCGGCAATTTCCGATTATTATCGCCGGCAAGGCATCGACCCTGTGCCGATTGTTGGGTGTGATGGGAAGTGCGCGGAGTGTCATGGGCATTAGCAGTGTGTTGTCGCAGACAGTAACATCTGCGGATGTGGGGCGAGAGAAATACAAATACGAAACCCATATGCATACGTCTGAAGTCAGTGCATGCGCAAGCGCAACGGCTGTTGAACAGGTGCGCGAGTATAAGCGCCGAGGCTATGCGGGGATTATTATTACCAATCATTTTATCAACAGTTACGTCACGCACGCCAAAGATCTGCCGTGGGCGAAGCTGATTGAACTAAATTCCATCGGCTATCATGAGGCGAAGAAGGAGGGCGACAAGTGCGGCTTGGACGTCTTTTTTGGCTTTGAATACAGTATTGATGGGTTGGATTTTTTGACTTACGGCGTTTCGATTGATTGTTTGCTTGCCAATCCCGGCATAGACAAGCTCGATGTGGCACAGTATAGCCAATTTGTACGCGATAATGGCGGTTACCTCGCACAGGCGCACCCATATCGTGAGGCATACTATATTCCCGAGCCATATCCTGTGATGCCGCAATGGGTTGACGGCATTGAAGTCTACAATGTCTCTATGCCTGATACAGTCAACGAGAAAGCGTTTATTTTCGCGGAGCAGAACAATTTGGGGATGATTGCCGGCAGTGACAGCCATCATTTAGGCATGAAATTTTTGAGCGGCATTACATTGAACAAACGTGCTGAGAATATCAGCGATATTATTGACGCCTTGAAAACGAGGGAGATTGGGTTGATTTTACCGTAACTGTTGTGATGAGGTGCAAAAACAAGCGCGGATATTTCTGCGCTTGTTGGGTAGTATGCGTATTAGTTGTACGAATGATATTGCTGGACGTATGGTTTTTCTCTCTTGCGGTATTCGATTAGCTTCTTGATATAACCTATTTCAGTTGCGTTCGGGTTCACAAATGCTCCCGAGTGCTGGGAACATACGCTTTTGAACTCTTTGCCGAAAATTTTCACATCTTTGGCACGCCAGCATTCATCGTGGCAAGGCGTATGACAAATGCTAACACGGTCATGTACAGCTGTGACAAAATCCGTATCGTCATCCACATAACCGTATTGATAATGCAAAGAAGAAAACACTTCAAAGCACCAATTATTTTTGCCTTCGACGCCCATTCGGCCGATGTTATATTCGTCATTATATCGCACTTTCCCCCAATTGGCCATATTCGGACTTACATTGTTTTTTGCCAAATAAGCTGCGAGATTTAATGCGTTTTCTTTGTGTTCACCTTCGAGCAAATCGTTTATTGCGTCTTCGATTGTGGCATAACTCTTTTGTCCTGACATTTTGCGCTCTCCTTTGCTAAATATATTCTTTTGCATCACGTGAGCCATAGAACATAACGCACGAGCGTATGCTTTTAATATAGCGTATGTAAATACGGTTGTCAAGAAATAGAGGAGAAAGCCTATGAATCTCACAAGTCGCGACCATTTTAATAACCGCGCCATTGCTGTCTTTGGTGACAGCATTACCCATGGCGCGAACTGCCCCGATATTCCCGCGCAAAGCTATATCGGCGTTGTTAAGCGCAAACTTATGCAGAATTACGGTTTGAAAAACTACGGTTACGCTTCTATGGAATCGTCGATGTGGAATTCCGGCGGCCGATACGATGAGTTGCACCAAATTACGCAAAACACGCCGTGGCAAGAGTTGCGCGACGGCAAACTCCTTGGTACGTTTGCATTACAATCACAGCAAAAAGGCGATAGTTTGACAATAGCATTGCGCGAGCCGTACGCATATGCGTATGTGTATGCTGCGCCGGGAAGCGGAGATTTTAGCGTAAGCAACGGGGGAAAAACACCCGTCACTGCGGTGACACCCTCTTTTGCGAAAGAGGGTAAGAAGGGGTTGAGAAGCGAGCCGATAAAACTTGGCGGCTCGGCAATCACCATCACAGCGTTGACTGATGAACCGGTTACCCTTTGCGGCATGGGATATTACAACGATTTAGACGGGCATGTGCTGAATAATTACGCCAACAACGGCTTGCGGCTGGTCGGTATCAGCGACGAAATTTTGGAAATTATGGCAAAAGTCGATACCGCGATATTTTCACTCGGCTACAATGACAGCCATTTTCCGACCGACACAGCGGAGTTTACGCGCAAAATTGACCTGCTGATTGCGGCGTTTAATCGCCACGGCACAAAGCTATACGTCAACGACTTGTGCTGGAACTTGCCTGAAAGCGATCATTTTCGCAGTGAAATTAAACGTCTGGCGCAATCTGTGTCACATGCGGTGCGTGTGCCACAGGTGACAGAAATCGCCGAACGGGAATTGCTCGACGGCGTGGGCGCACACCCAAATGTCGAAGGACACGGCTTACAAGCGGCGGCATTGATTGCGGCAATGGAGTTGTGAGTAAATAAAAGCCGCCCAACCTTTTTGTAAAATCCCTCACTATATAAATGACAGTCCGAAATCGTGCCAAATGGGGATAAGCAAATGCAAAAAATCTACGTCGACCAAGTGATTGCCGAATATACGCAAAAGATATTCGGGTTCGCGCTCTCCAAAACGCAAAACATCGACAAAGCCGAAGAACTCGCCGCAAGAATTACCTTTGACGTGTACAATTCGCTGTTAAAAGCCGATGCCGTGCATAATATCAACGGGTATATCTGGCGGGTGGCGTGCCATGTGTATGCGCGGTTTGTTGATGAGGAGGTTAAGGGGCGGAGCATTTCGCTTGACGAAGTGAATGTGCCGAGCGGTGCGGATTTTACCGAAAACTTGGAGAACGACGAAGATTACTTGCGATTGCGGCGCCAAATCTCTTATTTGGGCAAAACCCAGCGGGATATTGTGGTCATGCACTATTTTGACCGCTTAAAACAAGGCGAAATTGCGAAACGCCTGAAAATTCCGCTCGGAACTGTCAAGTGGCATCTGCACGATGCACGAAAACAGATTAGAGAGGGTTTTACTATGAACAAGCAAATGATTGCACCGATTGAATTCAGCAGCATGGGGCATGACGGTAACCCCGGTCCGGAGGGCAAAGACACAAGCTATTACCTGGCAAAACGGCTTGCGCAAAACGTGGCATACGCGGCGTATTGGCAGGCGAAAAGTATTTCCGAAATTGCCGAAACTCTCGGCGTACCTGCGGCGTTTGTTGAAGACGAAGTTGCCGTACTCGAAGATAACGGCTTTATGGACAAACAGCCCACCGGCAAGTATTTGACCAATATTTTTATCAGCCAAACATCGTCTGACACCGATAAACGCGCGCATGAGCTGTACGTTAAATACGCCGAAATGGTTTGCGAGCAGTATGTGCCGCTGTTGTTTGACGCAATTGGCAACGGCTTGCCTCAAACGTACACGCCGCACGGAGATATCAATTTCCTGCGCTGGCTTGCTGTGGTGTATGCTTGTCGGGCAAAGTTGCGGCACGGGTCTAATGGTGATGTTGGAAAATATATCGTGGCTCGCAAAGATGGCGGCGCGTATATCGCTTGTGCCGCAATTGGTGCTGCCGATAGCGATGGCTTGTACAGCGCGTGCGGCGACATGACGCGTAAAGGCGATAGTGAGCCTGTACTTGGCTGGTCGCTGGACACGTATTACGACAGCCGTACCGGCGCTTGGCGCGACAACTGGGTCTCGGATTACGAGAATTTATACCGCGCCATGACGGGCAAGATGACAAAAACCGCCGAAAATGCCGAGGCATTCCAACGATTGTACAGCAAGGGTTATCTTGTTGAATATGGCGGTGGCGACATGGTTAATATGGTGGTAACAACGCAAACTCGCGATGAATTTGAAAACTTGCTGCCGGCTATGCCGTCTGAGTTAGCGGCGGCAGGGCGTGAATTGGACAGCGAAATTTACGCGCTGAATAAGCCGCAATATCCGCCGCATATGCAGGAGTTGTGCCGTATATACAACACCAATTGCCTGTCAAGTCAATCGGTTCTGACCCGTGCGTTGGAGATTTTAAGCAACAACGGCACACTTGCGCCGTTGAGTGACGAACAGAAGATGTCGGTGAATACGATAATGTTTAGCGATGTGTTGCCGGGGTAGGGGCGAAGATGCCACGGGCGAACGAGGTTCGCCCTACACTACGCCAAACCGTTTCACTTGCTTCACAAACCCATCGTCAACTCGTCCGAGCATGATAAACTGCCCATCAGGCGCGTAAACCCTCGTTAATTCTGCACTCTTAATTCTGCATTCTGCATTAGCCCTGATCGGTTTTCCGTTCTTAATATTCGTCATGTCGGCGGTTGTTACTGTGATGGCGGGATATTGCGCAAAAACCGTTGTATCAATCGGCAACAGCTGCATGTCGGGGCTAACAGCGTCTAATGTCACTGCGTCATCGAGCGTAAAGTTACACGCCATGGTGCGCCGCAAGCCGGTCATTGCAGCCAAACAGCCCAACTGCCGCCCGATATCGTGGCACAGCGTGCGGATATACGTGCCGCCCGAACAGTGGACTTCGATTGTGTATTCATCGCCGTCTTGCGATAGTAATTCCAGTTTTTCAATCACAACATCACGTGCAGGGCGTTCGACTTCGCGCCCTGCGCGTGCTTCTTTGTACAGTGTTTTTCCGCCGATTTTAATGGCGGAATACATAGGCGGAATTTGCTTTTGTTCACCTGTAAAAGACGGTAACAATGCTTCCAACGCGCCATTTGGCGGGCGGGTATCCGACATTGCTGTAATATTGCCGGTAATATCCTGCGTGTCGGTTTCAATGCCGACGCGCAGGACTGCGATGTACGCCTTGCCGTTGGGCAGATAGTCAAGTGCCTTTGTTGCGCCGCCGATTAAAAGTGGCAGTACGCCGGTGGCCAGCGGGTCGAGTGTGCCGGCATGGCCGATGGCGCGGGTGCGCAGAATGCCGCGTGTTTTGGCAACGATGTCGTGACTGGTCCAGCCCTGCGGTTTGTCGATGATGAGGAAGCCATTAAGCATGCTCATAGGGTGTTACTTTATCTCCTGTTCAAGTCCGTCAAACAGCGGGGTGTTGAGAATTATGTGCCGGGTAGCGATGATTAGGCCATTTCTATTGCGGCCAAAATGGCCTCTCGTGCTTGTGCTAAGGTGCCCTTGAAAGTGGCACCTGCCGCGCTTTTATGGCCGCCGCCGCCGAGTTTTGCGCAAATGTCACTGGCGTTATGGGGGGGGACTGTTCGTACCGATACGCGGATTTCGCCGCTAGATTGTTCGCGTATCAATATGCCGATTTGGCAGCCCGCGATGGCACGCGCCAAGCCCGGCAGCGAGTCGGTATCATCGGAGGTTAAGCCTTTTAGCATATCTAGCGTCACTTTCAGTACAATGACTGTGCCGTTATGAAATGTTTCTATATCGGCATAAACGGCTTGCTCCAGTTTAATCTGCGCCAAGCTCTTTTGCTCGAAAAATTTTCGATTTATGCTGGCGAAATCAAAATTTGTTTCCATCAATGCAGCGGCAATGCGGTGGGTGTTTGGTGTTGTGCTGCCAAACTTAAAGCAACCTGTATCAGTTGCAATGGCAACATAGAGCGATTCAGCGATACGCTGTGTGATTTCAACGCCAAATCCTATAATAAGTTGATAAACAATTTCTCCACACGCTGCAAGAGCTCCATCAACGTAGGTGTGTGTGGCAAATGGCTTATGTGAGGCGTGATGGTCAATAGCGAGGTCGAAGTGCTTGGGGGCCTGGGCGTTGAAGCGAGTGCTGTCAGCTGCGTCGACTGCCACGGTATATTGCGGCACGAAGTTGTCAGCCGCAAGCAAATTCGCTGTGTACGACGTGAGCAATGTGCCCATATCATCATCAGGCAAGATGTATGCTTGTTTGCCTAATGCGTGTAATGCCAAGCACAGTGCTGTGGCGCTGCCCACACAATCGCCGTCGGGATTTTTGTGCATGACAATCAGAAAATTATCGCGCTCGCGCAAGTAATCGGCGATTTGTTTAAGCGTCATTTTTGGGTAAAACTTTGTCCAAAACCTCGTTGATCCGCTCGCTGTGTGCCAATGAATTATCAGCAATGAAGCTAATTTCCGGTGTTTTGTGCAGCACCACAGCTTTGCCAAGCTCACGGCGCAACAGTCCCGCTGCGCTGGATAAGCCTGCCATGACAGAGTCTTGTGCCGAAGCGTTGCCCATAACGCTGACATGGATTTTGGCGTAACTGAAATCGCGGCTGACATCGGCACGGGTCAGTGTGTAGAACTTGCCATCAAGGCGCGGGTCTTTGAGGCTGCGTACGGCTTGTGATAGCGCTTTCAGCACCTCATCGTTGATCTTGTCGATACGGTCAGACATGTCAGTTGCCTCCTTTATTTTCTATATATTGTAATTTTTAAGTCGCCTTCCGCCCAGTATGTTTCTACATCGCCGAACCCATTGCCAAATGATTGGCAGACGACTTCCAATGTGTCTTCCAACGCGGCATTGTGCAAGGCTGGCGGTACATCAACTTGGTCGGAAAATCCCCTGCCCGAAAAACGCGCCAAAAACCCTTCGGCGAATGTTATAGAGCTCTCTTTTTGGTATGGCAATATAAACTCTTCCTTGCTGCTGAACAGCGGTGCGCAAATGGCGTCGCGGTCATACTTCCAACTATATCGCTTCGGCGTTATGCCGCGCTCATTCAAATATTGCCAGTAATGCGAAAATAAAAAATCGGCAATTTGGCGGTATTCCAGGTTTTGTTTAGTCACATCAATTCTGCCGGGGAGGTCGTCACGGCAAATAAACGCACCGCCGGGCTCCAGCACCCTGTGGATTTCACTGATGACTTTTTCGGGGCGTGAAATCAAATGCAAAACACTGTTGCACACCGCACTGCGTACGCTGCCGCCAGCCAATGGTATATGAAGCGCATTCATGCGGCAAAGCATTACAGTGTCCAACGAAATATTGTTTTTCTCGGCACGGCGTTGCAGAATTTGTATCATATTGTTGGAGATATCGCCGGCAATCACACGTACGCCAAACTGAGCCATGGGAACAGTTAAACAACCATCGCCGCAGCCTAAGTCTAAACATATGCCATCGCCCGTTTGCTTGGCAATTTCAGCAGCAAAAAGCGCATCCCTTTCGGCAAGCGCATACTTGCGATTGCCTGAATAACTCTCGCCGATGTCGTCATAGCCGATGTAGTGATCACCATCGCCTTGTGTGACAATCGGCAGATCATCGGTAAGCTGTTGTATGCCGTTGATGATTAGGGGTTCGTGCATTACTCGACTTGTTGCATCTCATACGCCTCGATGACATCGCCTTCTTTGAGGTCGTTATATTTCTCGATGTTCATACCGCACTCGTAGCCTGTAGCTACTTCGCGCACGTCGTCTTTGAAGCGTTTAAGCGATTCGAGTATGCCCTCATGGATGACCACGCCATCACGCAGTAAGCGTACCGAGGCATTGCGTACAATCTTGCCGTCGGTAACATAGCAGCCGGCGACTGTGCCCACACCTGTGACTTTGAAGACTTGGCGTACTTCGACACGGCCGAGGACAACTTCAACGAATTTCGGGTCAAGCAGCCCTTTCATGGCGGCTTCCATTTCTTCGATGCATTCGTAAATGACACGGTAGAGGCGGATGTCAACGTTATTTCGCGCCGCACTGTCGCGCGCTGACGGATCAGGACGTACGTTAAAACCAATCAAGATGGCGTTGCTTGTAGCACTTAGCAGAATGTCGCTTTCGCTGATGGCACCGACGCCAGTATGGATGATTTTAATGCGCACCTCATCGTTGGACAGCTTTTCGAGCGAGGCTTTGAGCGCTTCAGCTGAGCCTTGTACATCGGCTTTGATGAGCAGGCGTAACTCTTTGAGCTGCCCCTCTTTAATTTGGTCAAAGAGGTTGTCAAACGACACGGCTGTTGCGCTGCGGTTACGTTCGTCGCGCTCGGCGTCCTTGCGTTGGTCAACTAACTCGCGCGCCATGCGCTCGTCGGTGACGGCAAAGAAGGGGTCGCCCGCGCCCGGTACTTCGGACAGACCGGTAATCTCGACCGGCACGCTGGGGCCGGCTTCTTTTAATGGCTGCCCATTTTCGTTGGTCATAGCGCGCACATTGCCTACTGATGTACCCGCCAAAATCAAGTCGCCTTGTTTTAGTGTGCCGTTTTGCACCAACAGGGTCGCTACCGTGCCGCGGCCTTTATCCAGCCGCGCTTCGATGACGGTGCCTTTTGCCAAGCGGTTGGGGTTGGCGCGCAACTGTTGGACTTCAGCCGTGAGTAGCACCATATCGAGCAAGTGCGGAATGCCGTCGCCTTTCTTGGCTGAGACAGGGCAAATAATGGTTTCGCCGCCCCAGTCTTCGCTGACCAAGCCGTGTTCGGTGAGTTGTTGCTTGATACGATCGGGGTTGGCTTCAGGTTTATCCATCTTGTTGATAGCAACGATAATCGGCACTTCGGCCGCTTTGGCGTGGTTGATGGCTTCGATGGTTTGCGGCATAATACCGTCGTCGGCGGCAACGACAAGGATAGCAACGTCGGTCACTTTAGCACCGCGCGCCCGCATGGAGGTAAAGGCCGCGTGACCCGGCGTATCCAAGAAGGTAATCTTATGGTCGCCCACTGTGACGCGATAGGCGCCGATATGCTGTGTAATGCCGCCGGCTTCGCCTTCGGCAACATCGGCCTTGCGGATGCTGTCGAGTAGTGAAGTTTTGCCATGGTCAACGTGACCCATAACAACGACAACCGGGTCGCGTGCTTCGAGATTTTCATCAACGTCAACGCTGTCGTCAATCAGTTTCTCCTCAATGGTGACGACAATTTCACGCTCGACTTTGGCACCCATTTCAATGGCAACCATTGCCGCAGTATCGTGGTCAATGATTTGGCTGACGCTTGCCATAACGCCGAGCTTCATGAGTTGTTTGACGACTTCGACACCTGTTTTTTTCATACGAGACGCCAGTTCACCGACTGAAATTTCCTCGCCGATTTTGACGGTAATGGGCTGTTTCTTTAAGGCTTCAAGCTGCAAGCGGCGCATTCTGTCGCGGTCTTCCTGCCGCTTCTTTTGGCTGATAACAGCCGGACGGCGATCGCCCTTACGGGCAATCTTTTGCATACCGCCTTTTTGATTCTCCATATCCTTGGTGACAAACTTGTCAATGCGCTCATCGTATCTATCAAGGTTGACTGCACCGCTGCGTGTATCAACGGTACGCGTACCGCTCTTACGGTTATCGGCGGGCGCAGCATCGGTGATAATTTCTGAGCTGCCAACAGTTGGTTTGGCGGGCTCGAATTTGACAGTTTCTTTACGAGGTTGTTTAGGTTGCTTGGGGATATTGGTTTTTGCTTCGGCCGTTTGCGCTGCGCCTGAGTCGTCACGTTCTGCGACGGCATCCGCAACGGCAGGTTCTTCAACCGCTACAGGCTCCGGCTCGTGATATGTTTCAGCGAATACGATGGCAATATCATCAATTTGGTTGTTCTGTGTGATGTGCTCGAACACCAAATTAAGTTCGTCATCAGACAACGCCTGCTGCACATTTTTTGGCGTTGTCGCATATTCGGTTAAAATGTTGGTCACTGCCTTTGAGGTTGTTTTGAAATCTTTTGCCACCTCATGGACCCGGTATTTGATTACCATATTGCACTCCTCTGCGTTCAATCTAACAATTGCTGTATTTGCTGCGCCATCTTTTTGTCGGTTACGCCGGCACACGCACAGTGTGCCAGGCCCAGCGCGTGACCTAATATTTTGCGGTTGTGCGGCAGTTCAAGCAGTGGTATGTTGCCGGCACGGGCGTGCGCCTCCACGCGTTTGCGTGTGTTGTCAGACACATCGTTTGCGACTACAATTAACTTTACACTGTGTGTTTGCCGTGCCGCGTTGCCGACAGCTTCTTCTCCCGTTATCAGCATGCCGCCGCGTCTGCATAAGCCTAAAAGTCTAAGTCGTTTGTCTGTCACTGCACTTCTCCATCAAGTTCTCATAGACAGCTATGTCAATCTGTCGTTTGAATTGTCGCTCCAGCGCACGGCTTTTTTGTGCTTTTTGCACACAAACCGTTGCCGGACAAACATATGCGCCGCGGCCTTGCGCTTTTCCGTTGCTATCAAGGGCGATAAAATTGTCGGGCAGGCGCGCTATGCGCAACAGTTTGCCTTTGGGCAAGCCCTTTCGGCAAGCGATGCAATGACGGATGGGTGTGTGTGGTACGGTGTTCGGCATAATATAACCTTTCGCAGGGGCAGCCGTCCCCAGTTACTCCCGCATTAGGGGCGTCGGTGAGACAGGCAAAGTTTGCCCCTACATTTCGTAGGACTCCGATTTAATATCAATCTTAATGCCCGTCAAACGTGCTGCCAGCCTGGCGTTTTGCCCGGCGCGGCCGATAGCGAGTGACAGTTGGTCGTCCGGCACAATGACGCGGCAGGCTTTGGGGTCGTCGCCTATCATCTCCACCTCGCTTACACGTGCCGGCGACAGCGCGGCGCCTACATATTCTTCATCGATATCACTGTATGGGATAATATCAACCTTTTCGCCATTTAACTCGTCAACGATATTGTTGACCCGTGCGCCGCGATTGCCGACGCATGCGCCGACGGCGTCAACATTTGGGTCAAGCGAACGTACTGCCATTTTGGTGCGATTGCCCGCCTCACGCACAACATTGATGACTTCAACGATGCCATTGGCAATTTCGGGCACTTCGAGTTCAAATAAGCGCTTGACAAGCCCGGGGTGTGTGCGAGAAATAAAGACTTGTGGGCCGCGCGTTGACTCGCGCACCTCGGCGACATATACCTTAACGTAAGAGCCTTCGGGCAATTCTTCGCCGCGCACTTGCTCGCTTTGCGGTAGTACCATTTGCGTATTACCTTCCTCGTCGCTGTCGATCATACGCAGATAAGCGTTGCCGCGTGGGTCAATGCGTGTAACAATGCCGGTCAAAATCTCATGCTCTTTGGAGGCGTATTGCTGAAAAATCATGCCGCGCTCAACTTCACGGATGCCCTGTACGATAACCTGTTTTGCCGTCTGGGCCGCGATGCGCCCAAATGACATCGGGTCAACCGGTGTGCGCAACATATCGCCGACATTGAGCAGAGGATCTTTTTCACGCGCCAACTCGAGCGAAATTTCTAACGCCGGATTTTCAACTTCCTCAACAACCTCTTTGAGCACAACGGCACGCATGGTTTTATTTTCTTCGTCAAGTTCTAGCTCGACATTTTCACCGCCGACATCTGGATCGTTGCGTACAGCAACGGCGACAGCTTGTGAAATTTTATCCAGCATAAAGGCTTTGGGGATGTTTTTTTCTTTTTCCAATTGCGCCAGCGCATCAAAAAATTCTGCGTTCATTATTTACTCCTTGTATTGTACTTTTATTTGTGCGACATCGGCTCTGTCAAATGTTTTTTCGCCGTCATCGCATTGTAAGATAATCTGTTCGTCCGTGGCAGTTAATACACCTTGCCAAGTACGTTTTCCGTCAACGGCTTTGTAGAGTTTGACATCAACATCTGTGCCGATAAACTGCTTGCGCTGCGTATCGGTGTACAACACACGTTCGATGCCGGGGGAGGATACTTCCAATGAGTATGCGCCGGGAATAAAGTCCTCTTCATCCAACCAAGGATCAATGGCTTTGCTCATTTGCTCGCAGTCATCGGTGCCGATGCCGCCAGGCTTGTCAATGGTCAGACGCAACACTGCGCCTGCGGCCTCTTTGCCAAACTCAACATGCCATAAAGTCAGCCCCAATTGCTCGGCAAGGGGCGCGGCGTATGCGGTAACGCGGTCGGCGATGCGGCTCATAAGATGCTTCCTCACAATGTGGGGCGAACAGTGTGCCCCTACTATACACTACCTAAGAAGTATTAAGAGAGCGGGTCTCCCCACTCTCCAACACAACACTTCAATACATAGTATACCACAAGTTTCAAAAATTGCAAGCCTTTTTCTTGACTTTTTGGGCGCGTATACATTATACTGTAATTTGCCGTTTGAATAACGAGCAAGAAAACAGACATAAGGGAGAAATTGCCATGGGACGTGTATTCAATTTTTCAGCCGGGCCGTCGATGTTGCCGGAGTTCGTGTTGCAACGCGCAGCGGAGGAAATGCTGGACTATCGAGGGACAGGGATGTCTGTGATGGAAATGAGCCATCGATCTAAGCTGTACTTAGGAATTTATGAGGCGACAGTCCAGAGAATGCGTGATGTGATGGGCATTCCCAATAATTATAAAGTGTTGTTTCTGCAAGGCGGTGCAACGTTGCAATTTGCATCGATTCCCATGCATTTGATGGGGCGTACGGGCAAGGCTGATTATGCTGTTACCGGCAGCTTTGCTAAAAAGGCCATGCAGGAAGCAAAAAAGTATGGTGAGGTTAATATCGCCTGCGACAGCAAGCCCTATGCCGCTATTCCGGCGCAGAGTGAGTTGACGCTCGACCCCAACGCTTCGTATTTTCACTATTGCGGCAATAACACCATTTTCGGCACGCTATGGCCGTATCTTCCGCAGACGGGTGATGTGCCGCTGGTGTGTGATTTGTCGAGCAGCATTTTGAGCCAGCCGATTGATGTGTCGAAGTACGGTGTGATTTACGCAGGTGCGCAAAAAAATATGGGGCCTGCAGGCTTGACGGTTGTTATCGTGCGCGATGATTTGCTGGATGGGGCATCGGAAATCGTACCATCAGTGATGAACTGGCGCGGCATGGCTGACAACGATTCGATGCTCAACACGCCGCCATCGTACGGTATTTATCTGCTGGGCTTGGTGTTAGAATGGATTGAAACCATGGGCGGGTTGCCTGCCATGGAAACGCATAACAAAAAGAAAGCTGCTGTATTGTATGACGCGATGGATGCCTGCGATTTCTATACGCCGGTTGCCGACAAGGGCAGCCGCTCGCTGATGAATGTGACTTTCCGTTGTCCGAACGAGGATTTGGATAAACTGTTTGTCAAGCAAGCCGCCGAGAAGGATATGCTGACGCTGGCGGGGCACCGCTCGGCAGGCGGCGTGCGTGCATCAATATACAACGCCATGCCGATGGCAGGGGTTGAAACACTGGCGGAGTTTATGGGCGAGTTTGCGAAGGCAAACGGGTAATATGGCCAATCCGAACATTAAATACCCCAAGGTGAGAAAGAAAAAACGCCGATACATATGCCCGCATTGCGGGCAGAAATGCATAAGTCCTTGGCATGCGGGAAGCAGTGGTTTTAGAGATGTTCTTCGTTTCTACGCCTTTATGTTTCAGTTTCTCATGTGGGTGGCGTGGCGGCGTGTGGGTACAATCAAGTGTGCGGAGTGCGGTGTACGGCTGTCTGTTCGTGTGAAATATAAACAGCATTGCGTAAAACGTTGGTCAAGGGCATTAAAGTTTTTCTCCGGCATTCTGGCGGCTATTGCCTTTGTGGTTTTTTGGGAATCAACGGGGTCGGACGCGTTTTTTATTCCGTTTTTGCTGACGATATTGGTGCTGTTCTTTTTGCCGGGCATTCTCTTTTCGATGCCGGTGGCGTTGGGACGGCGCAAGAAAATCTTTGCCGTGATGGATATGGATGAGCAACGCAGCTCAGAGGCCGGCGCGATTTTTATCTCGGCCGCCATGGTGGCTGTGCCACCGCTCAAAGAAGTGGCGTTTGATATACAAGCGCAGCTTGACTTTACGGGCATGGCGTGCCCTGAACACGTTGTGTACGACTACTCTACCTACGATCTGCGTTTTAGCAGCGACGGAGAGTCATATCCTGTTTTGCTAGGCATTGCTGTGCTTAATGGTGAAGTAAAATACTTTGAACTTGAATTCTTGGGCAAGACATATGGTATTATAAGGCCCGATATCAAAGAGGGGCAAGCCTTTGAACTTGAGGACTACAAAGGAAACCACATTCACGGCGTGATTACAAAAATTTATAAATCAACTTAGGAGGAACAAACTATGTTCAACATTCTCACGCTCAACAAAATCGCCAAAGTCGGTCTCGACCGCTTGCCGAGCGACAAATTTACTTGCGCGGATAATCATGCCGACCCCGATGGCGTTATCTTGCGCTCGGCCGATATGCACGGCTTTGAGCTGGGTGGAAACTTGAAAGCCATTGCGCGGGCGGGCGCGGGCACAAATAACATTCCTGTCGATGCGTGTGCCGAAGCTGGCATTGTTGTTTTCAACACGCCGGGCGCGAATGCCAACGCCGTGAAAGAGCTTTGCCTCGGCGCGCTGGTGCTGGCCTCGCGTGACGTTTACGGCGGTATGGCGTGGGTGCAGTCGCTGCAGGGCACCGAAGAGGTGGCCAAGGCCGTTGAAAAAGGAAAGTCAAACTACGTCGGGCCTGAGTTGAAAGGCAAGAAAATTGGCGTGTTGGGACTAGGCGCGATTGGCGCGCCGGTGGCCAACGCGGCGTACGCGCTTGATATGGAAGTTTACGGCTACGATCCGTTTATGAGTGCTGAGAGCGCATGGAAACTCAGTCGCGCTGTTAAGCCTGCGCCCAGCTTGAATTTCTTGTTTAGTGAATGCGACCATGTGTCGCTGCATATTCCCAGTACGCCGGATAACAAGGCACAGCTTAAAGAGGCACTTGCCGCAGCAAAGCCGGGATTGCGAATCATCAATATGGCGCGCGGCGATTTGTTCAGCAATGACGATATTTTATCAGCGTTGTCGGATGGCCGCCTGGCACGATATGTCACAGACTTCCCCAACGAGGGAATGTTGGGGCATAAAGATATTGTTTGCATTCCGCACTTGGGTGCATCAACACCGGAGAGTGAAGACAACTGTGCGGTGATGGCGGCCGATGAATTGCAAGACTATTTGGTCAACGGCAACATCGCCAACAGCGTTAACTTCCCCAATGTGTCGATGGCGCGAGAGTTTCCGCACCGGCTCTGTGTGGCGCATAAGAATGTGCCTAACATTCTCAATACGCTTACGTCGGCTTGCGGCGTCAACGGCATCAACATTGAGAATATGCAGAATAAATCGAAGAAAGATTATGCCTACACATTGCTCGACAGTGCGACGCCGTTCGACAGTGACGCGGTGGCAAAGTTAGAAGGCATTGAGGGGATCTTGAGGATTAGAGTTCTATAAGCATAGCCTATTTTTCCCCTTGACACTAGCCTCCCGCATGCTGTATAATAGAAAAACTATTCGGCACGGTTGTCTAGCAAGATACAGGAGGTCATCACATCATGGCAGAACAAAAAAACATCGTGGGCGAGGAGTCATCAGCACATCGCCTGTTTATTACCAATATACGCGACGCACGGCGGAAACAACGGAACATTATTGTGTTGTTTGCTTTTTTCCTGTTGACGTTTTTGATTCCGCAGCTTAATGTTGTGCCGAGTGTGCAAGTTGTTACGCGCAGTCCCGAAACCATGCGTACAACGGTGACACAGTTGATGGAGCCGTCGAGTTATGCTGAAATTTTTGTCGGCGATGACCCGAGCAGTTTCCGTGCCGGTATTGAGCATGTTCTCAATCCGAGCGAGATGCCGACGATTTTGAGCGACAACCTTGCTGAGCAAATCGCGCGGCGCCGCATTCCAAATGTACCGGAATGGGTTTCCGATGGTACGATTGCATTGGTGGCATATGCTGTGCCGCTTATTTTGGTGGTGCAGCTCTTATTGTTGGGCTTGGGTGTGTTTGGATTGGTGCTGAGCTATAAGGACAAAGACAATGAGCGTCTGCGCGGTATGGCGTTGCTGCGGGTTGCTGCGTGGAGTTTTGCAGGCAGCTATTTGCTGTTGATGCTGATTTTCTTGGGCTTTAATCTCGCGGTGGGATATATCATTACGTTTGGATTGCCGGGCATTGCTCTATTGTCGTTGGCGGCGTCACTGCTCTTTATACGCCAAGTTTTTATGTTCCGTTGGTTTATGTATCCAGAGACGGTTATCAGCAAAGAAGTGGCGCATCTGTCGTACTACACAAGCCAAGGCACAAAAGAGTGTCCGCACTGCCACGCCAATGTACTTGAAACATTGGAAAGCTGTCCCGAATGTGGGCAGGCATTAGTAGAGCGTTGGAAATGCCGCGAATGCGGGCAGGTTAATACTGCGTCTCGCCAGCTCTGTTACAGTTGCGGTCATCCGCCGCGCAAAGACCCGCGAGAGCGAACGCCTGAGGAAATGGCGGCACTCCAAGCAGCGGCTGACGCAGCGTCTAAAATATAATATTTATGCGTATGGATAAACGAGTTGCGTTGATTACCGGCGTTGAGGGCGTGATGGGTGTTGAGATTGTTAAGCATATGGCACGCAAGGGATATGCTATTGCGTTGGCATGTTGTGATGACTTTGATAAGGCACGTGCGCTTGAGCGGCTATGTGCCGTACAGGGTGTGGAGACCTTGCTGCTGTCGGGCGATATTAACGTTAGCGGCACTTGCAGCAAGTGGATTGCTGACATTTTGACGTTTTTCCAGCGGTTGGATGTGTTGATATGCAATGTGGGTTACAACAGTGAGGGGCAATGGTTTAACGTTATTGATGATGCCGATTTTTTGCCCGGCGCGCAAAATGAAATTCACGGACTTGTGGATTTAATCCAAGCGGCGGCGTGGCCAATGGAACAGGGCAAGCAAGGGCGAATGATTACGGTATCTTTGCCGTGCGGGTTGGTCAGCAAATCGCGCGACGAATTGTTGACTTCTGCCGTTGAAGGCATGACGCGCACCAAGGCAAAGGAGCTTGCCAAGCACAACATTACAGTTAATGCTGTTTTGCCCGGCGTGATTGATTTTCCCAACCATGTTGTCCGCAGCGACAATGCGCTGCTCGACATTCCGCTGAGCAGGTTGGGCAAGCCGTCAGAAGTGACCGAGGCTGTCGATTATTTACTGTCGCCTGCGGCGGCGTATGTAACGGGGTTGTCGTTAGCTGTAGATGGGGGCGTAAGGCTTTAATTTTTTTGAATCAATAAGGCGGCAGTTATACAACTGCCGCCTGTTTTTTGCGTAATATACCCTACGGCAACCCGCGTTCATCCTCGCTAATGAGAATTTCACCGTGTTCTCTCTCGAATTCATCAATACACTTTTCCGCGAGAAATTCAAGTTGTGCGTTGAGAGAGCGGCGGTTTCTCTTCGCGATTTTGGTAATTTTAATATGCATATCTTCTTCAAAGCGAATTCCGGTCTGTATTCTATGATTATACATGGTAGCAGCTCCTTTGCATTATGCTACCACTATGGTACACTACGAAGGCTTGACTTGCAGCTAACTATATGTTATCGTGTTGTTATCGAAAATTGGGAGGACGCGTTTATGAAGCAATTCACTATTGAACTGAATGAAAAGGCGTATAAGTGGATAGCGCACATTGCCGAAGTGACGGGAAAGCCCGAGGAAACTGATTGCCAGTGGGGTGTATGGTCAAATCAGCAGGGTTAGCGATGGCGTTGTCAGAGCCTTTACGTGGCATGATTATCATGACGAAGAGTAGGAGCCGGTTAAATAACCGGCTCCTACTCTTCGTCTTCTTTGGGAATCCACTTTTTGCCCAACACTCGCGGCATAAATATTGCGCTTCGCGCTACCCAGTCGCCAGCCATCGCCAGCCAAATGCCGATCAGCCCTAAGTTCAAATATCGTCCCAAGAACCACGCGCCGAACAACCGCACGATAAACAGCGAGCCTAGGGACGCGACAACGGTGTAGCGCACATCGCCCGCTCCGCGCAAGGCATTTGGCCCCACGAAGCCAGGTGCCCAAAAAAGCGGCATTGTGGCAGCGAGCAGTAAAATGACTGTGCGTGCCAAAGAGGTGATCTCGTCTTGATATTGTGCGGCTTGTCCCATATTCATGTTGATGAGTGTATTCATCAGCGGGAGAGTGAGCAGTGCTGCACCGGTTTGTAACAGGCACGCCAGCCCAATCATTTTGAGCATATACTTCCGCGCTTCGTCGTAGCGTTTCGCACCGTAGGCTTGGCCAACCATGGTGACGACTATCGTCATGACCGCTCCGCCCGGCAGCAAAATCAGCGCGGCGACGTTGGAACCTACCATATTGGCGTTGAGGACGATGTCGCCCATGTCGGCCATAAAAACCATAACCAACAGCTTTGTGCCGCTGAAAAAGAAAGCGTCCAGGCTGGCGGGGATTGAGATGCGCAGCACAGGCGCGAGTAGCGCGGCCTTGAGCTTAAAAGTGATTTTTGACAAGTAAATCGTTCCGATGCCGCGCCATTGCAAAAACACCAACACGCCCGCCGCTGCCAAGCGGTTGGCAACCATACCCCAGCCGAGCGCGTCGATGTCCATGCCCAACCCGCGGCAGGCGTATATTGTGGCAATCAACGCGATGTTGCCTATAATGGAAGCCAGCATGGGGCCGACGTTATTGCCCGTAGCGCGCATTAAGCCTGCCAAGCCCGAATACGCTGCCCAAAGCGGCATTGACAGCGCAATGTAACGGAAATAGATGTTGGTCTGTGCGATGGTCTCGGTGCCTGCGCCGCCAAAAAGCAGGCCGATGAGCGGATTGCCAAACAGGGCAAGCAGCACAGAAACGACCGTTACGCCCATAACCAATGCCATAATGGCCTGCATGGCTGTTTGGCCCGCCGTTTTCACGTCGCCGCCGCCAATGCGCTGTGACACAACGACAGTAATGCCTGATGAGTACGCCATCAACAGCCCGATAAAAAGAAAATTGACAGGGTTAACCAACCCCACAGCGCTTGTGGCACTGGCCGAAATGCCGGTTGCCATAGCTGTCGAGATAATCATAGCCGCTGTGGCAAGCAACGATTCGAGCATGACCGGCCACAGCATTTTGAAAGTGGCTTTGCGGTTAAATATCATAAAAAATAGTATAGCATGATTTTTATGATACGACAAGTAGGTGGTGCGGTTTCACGCCTGTTTATACGTTTGCATTGTTGTGAGTGGAAGAAACTGCTTGACAATATATAGTGCGTTATGCTACAATATGACAAGATTTTACCCCCTATTTAGTGATTGGCATGTGTTGCCGATATTGGGGACAAACTACTGTAATGTAGGAGAAAATTATGAAAATCATCAACGAAAAAGGCAAACTCTTTGGATTGATTAACTTGGTTGACCTGTTGATGCTTGTGACCTTGGCTGTTGTCGTTGTTGCAGGCGCGGTATTTTTCCTTGGCGGCGGCGAATATGGCTATGGTGCGGCAAAGCAAGAGGAAGCATCGGAACCGTACTTTGTGGAGGTAGCGTTTACTGTGCAGGTGCAAAATGTTCGGCCCGAGGTGGCTGAGAATTTGCTTGCCGCTATTCCGCGCTTTACCAACACCCCGTATGTAGTGGGTGCAGATTACTTGCCAAACTTTTTCTTTGTCGATGCGTGGAGTGAGCCGACTGTTGTCTTGGGGTCGACCGCCGACGGTGAGCCTGTTGCGACCGTAGATCCGCGCGGACATCAAGATGTGTGGTTTGAGTCGCGTGGCTTGCTCCTGGAGCCGGAAGTTCCCATTTACTCTATGATTTCACAGGAAATTCGTCTTGGGCAACGGTTTTGGGTCAAGTCGCGGCTCATTGAAGCCGATGGCACATTGGTTGATTTTGTGGTGAGTGACCCCATTCATCTTGATGACATTGATTTTGAATTTGGGCATCATCTTGAAGAAGGTGAAGAATTTAGTATAGATGATCCCGCAACTTGGGGCTGGGAGCCAGACCCATCTGTTGTCATTATCGACCGCGGGCAACGCGGTTAGCCTATGCAACAGCTGCAAACATGGAAATATAGTGTAACCCATCGCTGTACGGCATGGGTCACGCGTGTTGCCAAGCAGAGTGTGTTTTATCAAGTATTGCAGGCAATGGTGCGTATGTTCACGCAATCTTATACTGCTGGTATTGTTTGCCGTTTGCTGCGGCGTGATTGTGCGACAGCGCATTCGCGCTATGCGAGGATTGTGCGGCATGCAGACAACAGGCTTCGCCCTGCGGGTGAGGCAATCAAGCGCGGTTGGACAAACAGTTTACTCGGGCGGCTTGCCCATGCTTTGCGGTGGCGTGAGGCGCGTGACAACAGCCTGTTGGCCTTTTCTGTGCGGCGAACATGTTTGGTGGTGTTGGCATTATATTTGCCTATAGATGTTATTCTGCGCGCCGTGTCACCCACGCCGCTGGTTCCCGCGTTGTGGGATGCCGTGTTGTTTGCCGTGGGCATTGCGATTGTTCTCGCGCGGCGCATGCAATCAAATCGCACAATTGATGGCATTACCGGCATTGATGCGCCGATGCTTTTCTTTATGGCAATTGGCGTATTCTTGTGGTTGGTCAATTCGCCTGATATGTTGATTGGCTTTACGGGTTTGCGTACAGTGATTCAGTTTATGCTTTTCTTTTTCTTTGTGACATGGCTGGTTGAGACGCGTGAGGACATTAAATTTTTTCTATACCCATTTTTGGTGTTGGGCTTAATTGTGGCGTTTCACGGCATTTGGCAGTACGCCACAGGCGTGCCGATGCCGGGACGTTGGGTTACCGGCGTTGAAAATGAATTTATTCGCACGCGGGCTTTTTCATTCATTGGCAGTCCCAATGTTATGGGTTCATTGCTTATTCTATGGGTTCCATTGATGGCGGCAATGGCGTACAGGTGGAAGAGTTTTTATCTGAAAGTTGTGGCGTGGGCAGGCGTAGGTGCGATGGCGTTGGCGAGTGTGTTAACCTTTTCGCGCGGCGGGTGGATTGGTTTGGCCGTTGCGTTGCTATTGTTTGCGCTGATTGTTGACCGCCGATTGTTGCTCTTGTTGGGCGGTGCAATACTGCTTGCGATGTCAATTCCGGCGGTGGGCGGGCGCATTGCTTTTATGTTCTCGGAAGATTTTCGTGCGGCGTCGGCGCTGGCAGGGCGCGATATGCGTTGGGATTTTGGTATGAATCTATGGCGCGAGGGCAATGTTTGGCTTGGATTCGGTTTGGGTCGCTTTGGCGGTGCGACGGCAATGAACAACCAAGTTATCCCTGAAATGAATTATTTTTATATGGATAACTATTATGTCAAGACGCTTGTCGAGATGGGTTTGCTTGGTTTGCTGAGCTTTATTTTCCTTTGCCTAAGTGGCTTGTGGAACGCCGCGCGAAGCATTTTCGCCACGCGGGAAAATCGTACTGATAAAGTATTACCTGCCGCGATTTTTTGTGGTGCGGTGGGCATCTTGGTGCATTGCTTTTTTGAAAATGTCTTTGAAGTGCCGTATATGGTGGCGTATTTTTGGGCATTGTTGGCAATTAGCGGGCGGTGGGCTGCATTAATAAAGACAGAAAAAGCGGCATGATGTCTTAGGAGCAGTATTCTGCAGCTCTACAAGATAAAATTTTTTTGCAAATACATATTGACGATTGCCAATGTATATGATATCATATAGACAGTCTTCGATGTGAGGTGCAACTATGGACAATCAAAAACTAGAACAAGTCACCCGTTTGAAAGCATTGGCTGATCCCAATCGTTTGCAAATTCTCCGTGTGTTGGCGCGCAATGAAAACTGTGACTGCGATGAAAATTGTGCTTGTCACTTATTGGAGAATGCTAATGTGTCGCAGCCTACGCTATCGCATCATATGAAAATTTTGTGTGATTGCGGCATTGTGCTGGGGTGCAAAGCGGGGAAGTGGATGCACTACCGGCTCAATCGTGACGTCATCAATGAACTGACGGCGTTCTTGGATGGATTGTGGAATACAAACGAAGGCTGTTTATGCAAAAGGAGGTGAATGTCATGCTGAAAGAGAATAAATGTGATTGCCCGTGCGGTTGCGGTGAAGTTTGCAGATGCACACCTAACTGCGGTTGTGGTTGCAAGGGTTAAGCAGAAATCCCCACGAAAGTTTCGTGGGGATTTCTGCTATCTTGTAGTTTATGAAAAGCAAAGCACTACATATCGTTTGAGCTAAAATACCGGTTGACGGAAATAGATAAGTATGATATTTTGAGGTATACCATTCTTTACTTATGTCATCCGGCGCGAAGCAAAAACAGAAGGGAGGGGAGAGAATGGCAAGTCATTTTCGTCCGCCAAAGCCTCCGCCAAAAGGCCCATTAAAACCGACTGTTGCGCCTGGCGGCAGTATGCCTCCTGTCATGGCGCCGTTAGATGAAAGAACCTCTCATGACACTATTGATGATAAAAAGACGCTTGAAATGCTACCGGACACGCCTTTGCCATGCCCGCCGGAACCTGAAATAGCACATGCAAAAACCTCAGAGCAAGAAGAGCTGTCCTCCCTCTATGTTGCCATTGACTATCAAATGCTGAATGGTCGCATTAAAGGTGGTTTGATACAGATATTCCGGCGCTTTCTTTTTAAATCACGCATTTCCGGCATTCTTTTCTATGCGGTTTTGGCTCTTTTTCTTGTTGTTGTGGGCATTTTCAGCGGCGTTGGCGATGATTCCCCACGTTATTTCTTTGGGTTTTCTGCGTTGAGAGTCATCAGCGATAGTATGGACAGCGAAATTCCGATGAACTCATTGATTATTATCCGCAGTGTTGACCCAGATGCAGTCCGCGTTGGCGATGATATTACATTTACCGATAGCCGCAACCGCACGATTACACATAGGGTCATTGAAATTATCGAGGATTACGAGGGAATAGGAGAACGAGGCTTTCAAACGCAAGGTGTTGATAATATTCGCCCGGACAGAGAGATTGTCGTACCTGATACCATTGCAGGGCGCGTGGTGTTTCACAATTTATTCCTTGGCAGGTTGTCAAGATTTATTTCTCAAAACGCGTTCCTCGTCAGTGTGTTCAGTATACTGTTTGTCGGGTTAATTGTGGCATTGAAGGTCTTTCTGTTGCCCGGCAGAGGGAAATTGCCGCAAACGCCTGGGCTTAATCTAAGCAATTCGTTTGCAAGCAAGGTCGAGTAGCATAATAAAAAGGTAAGCGAGGCATCACTTGCCTTTTTACTATGTGATCATATTTTTCGCGCGACAACAACCAACCTATAATCTGGTCGTGAGTTGATACAGGTTGAAAGTGTAATCAGTTTATCGCCATAGACCGCAGTAAGGCCTGTGTCATACAGGGAAAGCTCGATACAGCGGCGCAGAAAGTCGTCAAATTCAGCTTCGTCTGCGGCATTGACAAATTGGTGATATGGAAATTGAGTCGGGTTAGCGATAAAGATAAGGATGATTTCATACATGCCGAACCCGGCGCGTGTGTCGAAAGTAATCAGTGAATGCTCAGCAAAAAAGGATTGTTGTCTGTAATTCAGCAATTGGCCAAACATGCGGTCATTGCCCATGTTGTGCGCGAAAATGGTAATGTTGTCGCTGTGTGGATCGATGGAGGCGTGTTCGAAGATATAAGGTGTGCCGAATCGACAATCTTCACCCTCGAAATTGCGTCGCAAATAGAAATTCGGGCGATCAGGCGTGTGCATAACGGGATAGTTTATGTTTGTGCCGTCAATGGTAATCCACCCTATCATATCAGGGTTTTGCGTGAATAGCATGCCGTATTGGTCATATGTTGTCCATACGGGCGGTGGCGTGTCATTAGGCACTTGCGGCGGCAGCGATGGCGGTCGTTCGATTTGTGATGCCAGCGCGTTAAATTGTGCGCGGACATCGCGCTGCTCGGAAAAGTAGCGCCAAAGTTGCACGCCTGAAACGACGAAGACGCCAGCCAGCAGAATGATGATAATTGTCCAAATATATGAGCGCCGTCGGCGTGCCATTGCAGCTACCTCCATGGAATAAGTTGATACTTTTATTATACGGCATTATCACCAGAAAGGCAATAGTGGCGCAAATGTATGCTTTTTTGCTCAAAGCACGATTAAGTCCATGCCGGCTAATGCCGTCAACAGCACTTCTTGGCGATATTTTGAAATAATTTCTGACCGAGCTGCGCCGTCGAACGCAATGCTGATCATCTTGCCTGCACCGCTATGGCCGTATTGCCATTCCTCAATGCAGAAAGAGGCATTGCTCTCGGCGAGAAAAGCAAAAATCTCGGCATAGCCGTTGCCCGTGCCGTTGGTGCTATTGCCGTGCTGGCCCAGCTTTGCCAAGATATGGATGGGGAACTCGTGGGCATTGTCGATGATTTCAAACCGAAATATGCCGCCTTTTTCAGAAAACGTGGCGACGATTTGTTTTGATGTTGCTTTGGTTTGGTCTAGTTCTTTAATAGCATTGCTGACTAAATTGTCGACAAGCGCGGTAAATTTCATTTTAGATGCCGCCAACGAGTGCCATGACGCTCGATTTTGAACAGCGAATAGAATATTTCTCTTGGCACAATCTCTTATCATTTCTTCCAGCAAAGCTTGCAAGGGATACCACTCATCAGGCAGGGAGATCGCGTCTTTTGTATCGTCTATTGCGAGCTCTTGGCTCGTTTCATCGGCGAACTGACGAATGGCGTCTAAGCGTTTTTCAATCACCCCGAGACGAAAGACTTTGTCTGACGAACGGTCGTTGCTTGTGCTGGCTTTTAAGTCGTCTAATTCTTCCAATAGGGCTTGATGGGAAATGCCGACAGCTGAAATAATGCCTCGATATTTGTGTTGCTCACTGGTCAGGTCGCCAAGCTGTCCATTTAGATTTTGAGCTTGGCGCTCTAAATCTTTGAACTGTGCGTCAAACGATATGCGTTCACGATGTTTTTTGATTAAATAAATAATCAAAATGGTTAAGGCAAGGATGACAAGACCGAGCGCAATCGCTGACGTGTAAAACAAAAGATGGTCTGCTTCATGTGCATAAGGTCCTGCGATAAGGTATCCGCCCCAAAATGTTACAATAATTCCGGCAAATGCAAAAACAATGCCCTTGAACTCCTTGTCGTGTATTGCCGGAATGCCATTTCTTAATTTAATAATTTTATATATGGCAGAATAAATTAATGTTTCGACACATATCACTAAAACAAAGAACGCGTCGGTATCGTAAAATTGAAAAATAGAGCCTAGTGCGGCGGATACGAACGCCGATGCCATCCATGCGCAGTGTCCAAACAAAAAAGCCAATATCAGTGCTGCCCAGTTTATGGAATGTTGTGTTATTCGAAAAAATAAGCCAAGACTGGCAACTCCTGCGACTGTCCTAAATGGTTCGCCGACATATCCCAGTGATAAAAACATGATAACGGCAAAAAGAAAAGATGCCATCAAAATAGGGGTGGTCTTATTTGAGTGGGCATGAATGATTTTCTGATAAAATAATAAGATAATGATGCCGAGTAGTAGATTGCTCATGAATGTATGAACAAATAACATGATAACCCGCCTTTACCTTTTTGTCTATTATAACATGAAGCGACAAAAAAGGGAACAGGGTGCCGTTTTACAGTCGAAAAACAGATCCTATTCCCTCTATTGCAGCAAAAATTATCGATTAAAAACTATCCTGTTAAACGCTCGAATAAAACTAGCCATGCCGATGCCTCCTTTCGTCTTACATTTCAATTTTGGCATTGCGCCAACCAATTGAAGTATAAGGGCTTGAAGGCAAAAAACCTGTCAAAAAAATGAAGCGAAAATAAGCAAGTTTTGCAAGTTATCGAAAGAAAAAAGACACACATTTCAATGTGTGTCTTTTGGTGTGATTATGTTATCAGAAAATCTTTTCTTTACGGATTTTATCGGCGGTGTAAAGGATGAATTCCTTACTGGTGGGAACACCCCGGCCAATATCAATATAAGGAGTGTAGACTTTGCTTAAATCCTCGGTGTCAGTTTTTTCAAAAGCGTTATACAACAAACGTCGAATGGCTTTTTCTACTGCCTGTGGCTGCTTGCAAAATTTAGCGGAGATAAGGACAATGATTTTGTTTATTTTGACAAGGTTCGATTTTGGGTATTGCAAGACGCGGTAAATGGCTTCTTCCAGATATTCTCTGGCGGGGTTGCCATGTGATATGTAATAACGGCTTAGTTCGCTGTCGATTCTGGCGCGAATAAGTGCTTCCGTTTCCAGTTCGCTGTACTTTTGTTGCGTGTACGGTTCTTTATTGCGATGGAAAAAGTTAGACATCAAGCGTAAGTGTTCCAACACGGCGTCGGGGCTGTATGAGTGATTGTGTTTTTTGATGATAAAATCGGCGAGTTCATCCTTTGCCTTGGCGAGCGCCATGCTTTTGTCGCCAAAGTCTGTTACAACCAACAGATAAGGCTTGATTGCCAAATCACACTCCGTCTGGCGAATTTTGTTAAGCAGGCTCAGTCCATCGCCATCGGAAAGTTCTAAGTCAACAATCACTGCGTCGGGCAAACCGGTTTGAACAAGCTTGTATGCCTCATCGGCGCCGGTCGTTATCGATAATACAGAAAAATCATCGCTGCGGCTGATACACAATTGCAAGGGGCCGGAATAATTCACGTCATCCTCCACGATGAGAACCTTGTATCGCTTGTCATATCTCATGTCCACACCTCCGATAGTGCATTCTATCATAGATAGATGCAATTTTCAACCGTTGTCCAAAAAAGTACAATTTCGACAAAATCAAAGAAATATGGTATACTATACAAAAAGGGGATGACAGGCATGGATGTTATATTGACGACGAGTGTTTTTGAGCGCGAAGGATTTCTAACGATCCCGAAATCTATCAGCAAGGTATGGGAAATAAAATGTGGAGACCATCTGTATGCCAAGTTAAAAGATGGGAATGTCACCTTGCAAAGGGAAAATGGGAAAAACCTAGAAACTGTGGCGGTTTTGCCAGGCTTCGATGTGCAAATTCCTGAGCATTTTGCTGACAGATTGGGTTTTCCGGTCTGCGGTGAAGTGCAGCTGAAATTAGAGAATGATGTTCTGACTATTTATAAAACAAATGTCATCAGCATCTTTTCGCCGCAAGGAAACAGGGAAAGGTTGCGGCGAAAATTGGATGCCGAATTCGAAATGCTATTCCAAAAAAGCAGAAGTGAGTTGCTTGAAGATATTTATACTTTGTTGCTTTTAACAGAGTTAAAAGACGAGACGGTAAAGGGACTGCTGGCATTACCAAATGCATTGCAGCACATGCGACAGCGGATACGTGGGGACGATGAGTTTGAGGCATTTTTAGAAAAAAAAGTAAAAGAATTGACAGATGAACTGACAGATGAATTCAGGCAATGATAAAAAAGACAAAATTGTACAAAAATATACAGCTGGAAATGGTAGTAAAAGCAGGAAATTTCTTATATAATTATCTCACGAAGCAAATAATGTGGGGTGTGTAATTTTGTGTGAACAAATGGTGTTGCGGGATTTGGAAAATGAGAATTTGACAGCCATCAATGAAATGCTATGGGGCCTGGTGCACACGCATCATCGTTATTTTAATGAACTTGCAAGTTTGGCAGATGACAGCGATAATGTGAATGTTATCGCAAATTTGCTTCGAAATATTGGGCGGGATGGAGCAAAGCGTAGCTTGACTGTGTCCGTGAGAAATGAAAGTGTTGATATTGCTTTGCGCCGGCATATGTTGGCGGCTGTAGCGCATCACGCTGTTATTCATGCCGATCTTGATTTGTTGACTGATATATCGGTGCAGGCCGCCATCGGAGTTGTCCAAGCTCTCGAAAAAGGATTTGAAAAGACGATGGCGCGCAAGGAGAATGCCCAATTGACATTGGCTGTTAAACGGCGAGAGAAATGCATTTATATTGCGGTCAAGCATGCCTCAGAATGCGTTTTTGCTGAGAGTGTGGTGTTGTAAAAATGATTCCCCCGGCGAGGCAATTTACCTCGCCGGGGGATTGTTTTGGTACAGTCCTCGCTATTTCTTAACAGCTGATGCGATATTATACGCATGGTCTGCGCTGCGCTCTAGATCGATAATCATATCAGTAAATATAATGCCGCCTTTGGGGTCGCAGCTCTCTGTTTTCAATCTGCTGATGTGGTTTTCTGTGCATTGTGCCGCCAAACTGTCTATCTCTTCTTCCAACGCAGTAGTTTGCTGCAGATGAGATTCATCTTGTAGCTCATAGGCAGATAAGGCTTTTTCTGTGAGGTGTGTCGTTAAAGCACCTAACTTCATTAAGTCTTGTGTAGCGGCATCGGAAAATTTTATATTATTATCTTCAATGCACAGTGCATACTCCGCAATATTTTCAGCATGATCGCCGATTCTTTCGATGTCCAATAACAGCTGGAACATTTTGCCGACTTTTTCAGCTTCGGGGTTTGATAATATCGTATTGTTTATCCAAACCAATTTAGATGCAATGTTGTGATTCAAGTAGTCAACGACCTTTTCGTGTTCAAATACTTTATTGGCTTTGTCGGCATCTTTCTCAAAAAACGCGTCTAACGCCAACGCCAGATTTTCGTTTGCGATTTTTCCCATGCGGCACACTTCCAGATGGGCGTTGAACACCGCAGTTGCTGCTGTCGGTGCGGTGTTGGTATCGAGGTATAATAATTTCTTTTCATAAGCGGCGTTCATTTCTTCGGGTTTTAATGGGATTATTTTTTCCATCAACCTAGAAGCGTACTTGACAAACGGTAAGATGAGAAGCAGTGTTGCAATATTATACAGCGTATGGAACATTGCGACTTGGCGCGCGCTCTCCGACCAAGTTGCTTGAAACCAGCTCAAAATGGCAGGGAAAATAAAAATTAACAAACCGAAAATGGTGGTGCCGATGATATCAAACATGATATGAAATGTTGCAGCACGTTTGCTTTGACGATTGGCAGGAATAGAGGCGATGACTGTCGTAATGCTGGTGCCGATATTGATGCCCAAGATAATAAAGGCCGATGTTTCAAACGGAATCGGCACGCCGGCAATGTGCAGTGTCACCAAAAGCCCCATTGTTGCCGATGAGCTTTGGACGACAGCAGTAAATGCGAAGCCGGCCAATATAGCAAGTAACGGATTCTCAAAAGTGGTTAAGAGCGTATTAAACGACGGATCATCGGCAAGTCCTCGCAGCGGTGTTCCCATGACGGTAATGCCGAAAAACAAAACGCCGAAGCCCAGCACAATATAGCCGATATTCCGAATGTTCCTTTTCTTAAAGAACATATGCAGCATAATGCCGATAAAGATAAACAGCGGTGCGTAGGTATCAAGCCTGAACGCGACCAATTGTGCGCTGAATGTCGTGCCGACATTGGCACCCATAATAATGCCGATGGCTTGCATTAAATTCATCATCCCTGAGTTAACAAAGCTGACTGTCATAATGGTGACAGCCGTCGAGCTATTGATAACAATGGTGGCGAGGATGCCGACGATAACGGCTAGAAACCGATTTGAGGTCGCGCGCTGCAAAATAGTTTGCAGACGATCGCCCGCAGCGAGTTTCAATCCGTCCGACATCATTTTCATGCCGAATAAAAATAGGCCTAACCCGCCCAGTACCATAAATATGTCGCTGTATGTCATTTGTATAAACTCCCAACATATAATCATTCAATGTGAGATTGTTTTACCCTGTCGTATTGTAGCACTTTAAGGGGTTTTATGCAAGGCCTTTTTAGCATTGCGCGATAAATTCTTTTCATGCATATTTAGAAAGAATCTCTGAAAAAACGACTGCATTTTAACCGTGCAGTCGTTTTTTATCATCTAGTTTTTTTCAGTCGGCATATCCATAAACTATCTGTGGTCGGGAGAGTTAAGCGGCTCTATGCCCTTTGCATCAGTCGACTCGAAAACCACCGCATAACCACCACTGATTTCTGCGGAATTGATAAATCTTATCAAGGTTGGATGTTCTAAATTCCGATCCAACAGGGAGATAAAATCCGCCAAGAACTCAAAAAAATTAAATTGTCAAGTGAGCTTATATACAAAGCTCAAAACAGCGCTGAAAAATAACCTCATTGTATTGCTCGACCAAACATTTCCGGGGTTTCCACGGAGCTACTGCTCCGAAGACGCGGCTCGCAAACCGCGGAATATCCCCAGCTTTTAACATCGAAAAACCAAAAATTTTGTACTTGCATTTTAAGCAATAATAACCTATAATAACTTCACTTTTATGCGAATTGCATTTTTAGGGGTTGCGAAATTCAAAAAAACGCGCTATGATATAATTGATAAAAAAGTTGCTAAAGGCTATGTTTCATATGATGTTTTGATGTAATCTAAATGCCATAATTGAAGTCATAGTTAATGTGAGCAATTTCGCATCAAACGATTCGAGATTCTAAGCGAAAGGGATTGACAAATATGTTTGTGTCGCATTACAATTTTACAGACAGACAGACAGACAGACAGACAGACAGACAGACAGACAGACAGACAGACAGACAGA